>ENA-OROX01000519-OROX01000519.1-human-gut-metagenome-genome-assembly--contig:-NODE-519-length-38627-cov-6.490667_pt1 | contig 38627 bp, 30 predicted proteins | sample MGYA00242133_ERZ509058 | MGnify/ENA primary metagenome ERZ509058 (study PRJEB26280, sample SAMEA2338751) | human gut metagenome | biome: human gut; feature: human-associated habitat; material: faeces...
ATATATTATAAATATAATTAGAATATACGATGTAAAAATATGGAAAAGCAAAAAAGAATTTTAGAGTAACTTCTGTTCTAAAATATTTGTAGAAAAATGGTAAAAAAAGGAATATGGTTTTTCTTGACATTTATAAAAATATAAAATAAAATATTCAATAACATAATTAAAGGAGATGGTAATAATTGTAATTCATTCTATTCAAAAATGGTTGCCTTTTGAAAAAATATTAGAAAACGGAATTATTAAATTAAAAAATAATTCATATATAATGATATTAAAAATAAAACCAATTAATTATAATTTAAAATCTAATTTAGAAAAAGAATCAATTTTAAATTCCTATAAATTATTTCTAAAATCATTTAATTTTAATATTCAAATAATTATTAAAAGTCAAAAACAAGATTTATCTAATCATATTATTAAAATAATTAATTCTCAAAAAAAAGAATCACAAATAATAAAAAATATTTCAAATAAATATTTAGAAAATATTGAAAAAATAAAATTAATTAGTAAATCAGATTCAAAACAATTTTTTATTATTATTAATCAACCACAAGAAAATAATAAAGAAGAAATTTGTATTGACCAATTAAATGAAAAATACTTAAAAATTAAAGAAGGACTTCTAAGATGTGGAAATATTGTAACTAATGTAAATAATGAGAAAGAAACTAAAGAAATAATAAGAAATTATATATTTTTAAATGATGACGAAAATAGGATGTGATTATTATTAATAAAGAAAAAGAATTAATAAAAAAACAAAAAGATGAATTGAGCCCAAGTTATATTAATTTAAAAAATCCAAGATATATAGAGATTGATGGCAAGTATTGTTCATCATTATTAGTAGTTGATTATAGTAGAGAGCAAAGAGATTTAATTTTTAAACCATTAATTGATACTAATATTAATATAAATATGTCAATATTTTATGAAGAGCAAGATCCATATAAAGTTGTAAAAGACTTAACATATAATATTGGAAATACAGCTGTTGATTTAGAGACAGGGAAAAATAAGCAGGATATTGACATTGTTGAATATACTCATGATGATGCAAAGTATATTAGGAAACAACTGCAAGTAAATGATGAGGCATTTTATTATCTCTATGTTTACATAACTATATATAATGAAGATTTAAAAGATCTAAAAATTAATATAGATAAAATTATAAGTATTTTACAGAGTAGAGGAATAAAGGTAAGACAGGCCTATTTTAGGCAGGAGCAAGCTTTTTTTTCTACACTTCCATTAATGATAAATCACAAAGATGTAAAAGAAGCTACTAAAAAGAATATTTTAACAGAAGGTTTGGTTGCAACATATCCTTTTATTTCTTCATCTATTTGTGATACAAGTGGAATTTTTATTGGAAAAAATATTTACAATAATTCACTAATTTTTGTTGATAGATATGATCAGGAAAAATATAAAAATGCTAATATGTGCGTATTTGGAACGAGTGGGGCAGGAAAATCTTATTATATTAAATTGAATATTTTGAGATATAGATTGTTTGGAATTGAACAATATGTTATTGATCCGGAAAGGGAGTATACAGGACTTTGTAATAAACTAGAGGGAACGTTATTAAAGTTGGGACCAAATTCAGAAACATATATAAATGTTTTTGATATAAGAAAGGAAAGTATAGAGAAAGGAGAAAAAGGTTTTCTTGCAAATAAAATAATAAAATTAATTGGATTTTTTAATTTAGTTTTTGGAGAATTAGATGAAGAAGAAAAAGGTTTGATTGAAGAAAAAATTATTCAAACTTATGAAAAAAAGAATATTAATTTTGATGATAAAAGTTTATATAAAAATAATGAAAATAAAAAAATATTTAAAGAAACAATAGATATGCCAATTTTGGAAGATTTTTATAATATATTAGGAGAAGACGAAAAAACGAAAAAATATCAAATAAAATTATTACCATTTGTAAAAGGTTCACTAAACTTTTTTAATAAATTTACTAATGTGAAATTAAATAATAAATTAATTGTTGCAGATGTTTATGAGTTAGGCGAAGAAAATTTAAAATATGGAATGTATATTTTCACAGAATTATTTTGGGACAAGATTAAAGAAAATAGAAAAAATAAAAAGGCTATTTATTTAGATGAGATTTGGAGATTGATTGGAGTAACATCTAATAAAAATGTGGCAGGGTTTGTGTATAAAATATTTAAAACAATAAGAAAATACGGTGGAAGTGCTGTTGCAATAACTCAGGATATTTCGGATTTATTTAGCTTGGAAGAAGGAAATTTTGGAAAGAGTATTTTAAATAATACAAGCATAAAAAATTTCTTCTCTCTTGAGGAAGAAAATATAAAAGTATTAAAAAAATATACCAATATTTCAGAAAAAGAAGAAGTTGACATAAAATCATTAAGAAGAGGCGAAACGCTTATGTTTGTTGGAGAAAATCATATTCTTGCAGAGGTAAAAAGTTTTAATTATGAAGATGACATAATTAATAATGAAGAAGAAAAAAATGAAAATTAAATATTATTATATTTTATAAAAATATATGATTTAAACTTTTTTATGAAATATTTATTAAATAATTTTTATTAAAATAAAAAAATAGAGGAGAAAGTTTATGAATAATTTAGAAGTTGAAAATCAAATAACAAATGACGTTTCTATTGAAAATAAACAGAGAAATTTTTTGCAGACAAATATAGGGAAAGCCGTTAATACCGGATTGAATATAGGTCTTAGGTATATTCTTCCGGATGTAATAGAAGACCAAGTTATAGAAATAAAAGATAGTTTTTTACAAAATGGATTTAAAGAGGGAGTTCAAACAGCAATTGATTCAGCAATTAATTTTGGAAAAAGTGCAATAGGAATTGTAACAGGAAATTTTGAAAATGTACAACAAATGCAAACAGCAGTTAAATCTGGAGGAATAATAGATGGAATTTCAAATGTATTAAACTTTACTATTAATAAGGTAGTTAATAGTGGAAAGATTCCGTATGCCTTAGGTAGTGCAATCAAAACGGGAAAAAATGCTATATTAAATAATATAACAAAGAATATAGAAAGCGAGTTTGAAAATCAAGTAAATCAGATTGAAAAATTAAATAAATATACAAATAATTGGAAGGATTATTTTAACAATAAAGATTTTGATGGAATGCAGAGAGAGTATGATAAGATTAGAGGGAAAATGAAAGAAATTGCACCAATAGAAAATACAATAAAAACAGCAAGAGTAGTAGAAAACTTACATAAATTAATAAAAAATAATGGAAAAAATTTCGACTTGACGAGTGAGGAATTAGAGCTTGCAAAAATGCTTTAAATTACTAAAAAAAACTAGATAAAATAGACTGTTTTGCTTGCAAAAAAAGTATTATTTTAGTATAATACAAACATAGATATAACTTAGAAAAGAGGTAAATATATGGACTCAAAAGACACAGAATTAGAAGACAGAGATGGTAAAATAATAGAGAGAGACATCGAAGACGAAATGAAAACTGCATATATAGATTATGCAATGAGTGTTATTGTATCTAGAGCTTTACCAGATGTAAGAGATGGTTTAAAACCAGTTCATAGAAGAATTTTATATACTATGTATGAAGATGGTTTAACATCAGATAAGCCATATAGAAAATCAGCAACTACAGTCGGTGACGTTTTAGGTAGATATCATCCACATGGAGATTCATCTGTATATGATGCAATGGTTAGAATGGCTCAAACATTCTCACTTAGATACCCATTAATTGATGGACATGGAAACTTTGGTTCAATCGATGGTGATGGGGCAGCTGCTTATCGTTATACAGAAGCAAGAATGTCTAAAATTGCGGAAATTATGTTGACTGATATTGAAAAAAATACAGTGGATTTTATGCCTAACTTTGATGATAGACTTCAAGAGCCAACTGTATTGCCAGCAAAGATTCCAGCACTTTTAGTAAATGGTTCTTCAGGAATTGCTGTAGGTATGGCAACAAATATTCCACCACATAATTTAACAGAAGTTATAAATGGTATTATTAAAATTATTGATGATGACAATGTAACTGATGAACAATTAATGCAAATAATTAAAGGACCAGATTTTCCAACTGGAGGAATGATTCTTGGAAGAGAAGCAATCAAACAGGCATATACAACAGGAAAAGGCAAGATAACTGTAAGAGCTGAAGCTGAAATTGAAGAAATGAGTAATGGAAGACAAAAAATTATTGTAACATCATTACCATATCAGGTAAATAAGGCTAAATTGATTGAAAATATAGCAAATCTTGTAAAAGAAAAAAGAATTGAAGGAATATCAGAACTTAGAGATGAGTCTGATAGAGAAAATGCTGTAAGAATTCATATTGGACTTAAAAAGGATGCAAATGCAAGAGTTGTATTAAACCAGTTATATAAAAATACACAAATGCAAGATACATTTGGAGTAATAATGTTAGCTTTAGTTGATGGTCAACCTAGAATACTAACTTTAAGACAATGCTTAGATTACTACATAGACCATAGAAAAGGTGTTATATTACGTAGAACACAATTTGAACTTGATAAAGCATTAGCAAGAGCCCATATATTAGAAGGTTTAAAAATAGCATTAGATAATATTGATGAGGTAATTAATATAATAAGATCATCATATGATGATGCTAAAGAAAGATTAATGGAAAGATTTGGCCTTTCGGATATTCAAGCTCAAGCAATATTGGATATGAGATTAAAAACTTTATCTGGATTGCAGAGAGAAAAGATTGAAGAAGAGTACAATGAGTTAATGAAGTTAATTGCTCATTTAAGAGAAATATTAGGTAGCGAGAAACTTGTATTCGAAATCATCAAAGAAGAATTAACAGAAGTTAAAGAAAAATATGGTGATGAAAGATTAACAAAGATTGTTGCTGCTGAAGGTGAATTTAATGAGGAAGACCTTATAAAAGAAGAACAAATGGTAGTTGCATTAACTCACTTTGGTTACATAAAGAGAATGCCAATAGACACTTATAGAAGCCAAAAAAGAGGCGGAAAAGGTATTAGTGGTATTTCTACAAGAGAGGAAGACTTCGTTAAACAAATATTTACAACTTCTACTCATGATACAGTATTGTTCTTTAGCAATAAAGGAAAATTGTATAGATTAAGAGGATATGAAATTCCAGAAGCAGGTAGAACTGCTAAAGGAACTGCGATTGTAAACTTATTAAGTTTAGATGCAGGTGAAAAGATTTCTGCGGTAATACCAATTTCAGATTTTGAAGATAGCAAATATCTATTAATGGCTACGAAAAATGGATTAATAAAGAAAACTCCATTACAAGAGTATAATTCAAGTAGAAAGACTGGATTATTGGCAATAACATTGAAAGATGATGATGAGCTAATAGATGTTAGGTTAACAGATGGTCAAGACAATGTTGTATTAGTTACTGAAAAAGGACTTTGTATAACATTTGATGAGAAAGACGTAAGACCAGTTGGAAGATCTGCACAAGGCGTACTAGGAATTCGTTTAGATGAGGATGACACTGTAATTGGAATGGAATCTATAGTATCAAATAATAAAGGCGTTACATTATTAGCAATTACTGAAAATGGTTTCGGAAAGAGAACAGAACTTGACGAATATAGAGTACAGAATAGAGGAGGAAGAGGTGTAATTACATACAAGATTACCCCTAAGACTGGAAATATAGTTGGAATAAGAATGGCAAAAGAAGACGATGATGTAATGTTAATTACAAACTCTGGAACTATTATAAGAATTAATGTTAAAGATGTAAGCATATTAGGAAGAGCAACACAAGGTGTAACATTAATGAGAACGAACGAAAATGAAAAGGTTGTAAGTATAGAAACTGTAGAACCAGAAGAATAAAATAAAGTATAAATTAGGCTTTTCATGTTAGATTGAAATTTAACAAGGAGAGCTTAATTTTGTGTAAAAAAGAGTATATCGGAAAGTTTGTGTAAACTTTAGACTTCTTATGATAAAAATTTTAAAATTGCATTGACAAAATTACATTTTTAAGTTAAATATATATTAACTTAGACATATTCATTTGTCAAGGTGCATTGAACAAAGCATATTAAAATTTTGATTTTGATATGCTTGTTTTTTTATATTATTAATAGCAATTATTACCATTAATCAATATCTACTCTATCTGGAAAAAATGAATGTAATTCTGCTATTGTAACTCCCCAGTTTGAATATCTTGCTGTCCATTTTTCTGTAATTATTTTTGTTGATAAATACAAGCTTTTTTCTAATGCTTGTTGTGTTGGAAAGACTCTACGTCCTCTGTTTAATTTTTTGTAACAATTATTTAAACTTTCTATTGCATTTGTTGTATACATTATTTTTCTTGTCTCTGGTCCATATTTAAAGAATGGTTGTATGTTTTCCCAATTATTTATCCAATTGTCTAACGATACTCTTCTTTTGCTCCATTTTTCTTCTAATTCAATTAAATTATTATATCCTGCTTCTTCTGTTGCTGCTTGATATATTTGCTTTAAATCTTGAGCTAATTCTTTTCTATCCTTATATGATACATACTGCAATGTATTTCGTATCATATGCACTATACATCTCTGGAATTCTGTCATTGGATATACTGCTCCTATGGCTTCCTTTAACCCTTTTAAACCATCTGAACACATTATTAATATATCTTTTACTCCTCGATTTTTTATTTCATTTAATATACTTGTCCAATACTTTGCACTTTCTGATTCTCCTATATAAAATCCAAGTATCTCTTTTTCTCCTGTCATTGTTACTCCTAATGCTATGTATACTGCCTTTTTTACTACTATTCCATCTTGTTTTACATTGAAATATGTTGCATCTACGAATACTATTGCATATTGCTCTTCTAACTGTCTCTTTTGCCATTCTCGTATCTCTGGTATTATCTTATCTGTTATTGCGGTTACCATATCTGGACTTACTTTTACTCCATAAAGTTCTTGCATTTCTTCATATATATTTTGATTTGACATTCCTCTTGCATACATTCTTATTATTTTTTCTTCAATGCTTGATATATCTTTTTGTCCTTTTTCTACTATTATTGGATCAAATGTTCCTTGTCTGTCTCTTGGCACATTTAATGTTATATCTCCCTCTGTTGAATGTACTGTCTTTGGGCTATATCCATTTCTATAATTTTCATTATTTTCTATATATTCGTTTTTTTCATATCCTAAATGTTCTGTTAATTCTGCATTCAACATTTCCTGTATTGTATCCTTAAATAAATCCTTTATTGCTTCTTGTATGTCTCCTGTTGTTTTTAAATCATTGCTTTTTATAAATTCCTGTATTAATTTTCTTCTTTCTTCACTTATTTTTTCTCTTTTTGCCATATTTAAAACCTCCTTATGACTTTTTTATTTTATCATAAGAAGGCTTATTTTTAAACTTTACACAATTTTTTCTATATACTCAAATAACCAAAATTGTTAGACGTTTTCATCTAACAATTTTGGTTCATTTTATTTTGAATGTCACTGACATATTACATTTCAATAGACTTTCTATATTTTATAATATCAATATATTGAAACTCTGAAGCCTATATTACCATCATAATCATACCATGCAGCATCACCATGATATGCAGCATTTGAACCTGAATTATAACTATTTCCTCTAACAACACAAGGCCAGTGTGTACTGCTATATACTCCAATAGTCCATTCAGCTACATTACCTGCAAAGTCATAAATATTCATAACTTTATTTCTATCTGCTGCACCTGTTGTTAATAATGCAGCATGCTTTTGTTTTACCTTACTCTTTACTAAATAATATTCATCATCCTCATTATAGTAATCCACGTTATAAGCCTGCCAACCTCTATTATTATTAGCATAATATTTACCTCTATTTAATGTAAATGATACTGATGATGTGTTTCCTATAGAGTCACTATTTTGTGTTAATACTGTATCACTTATATTACCTTTATTATGAAGATGTGCCAAAACTAAGTTCCACTGAACCTCATACATTAAAGTACAAGTTCGATTACCTGCATTAACTTTTTTAGTCAAGTCCATTGCTTCTGGAAGTGTTAATAAACGATATGGATACATATTTATTTTTGAAACTGGACCAGCGCTTGTGCCTTCTGTTGTTGACTCTTCTGCATTAGCAGTTCCCTCTTCAAATCTTCCTATATAAAATCCTCCATTTTCATATACACTTTTTAACATTACATGTTTTGCATCATCATCTGCATCTGAATACCCTCCGCTTTTGTATGCTTTTGTATAATTTTCTAAATCCGCTGTTATTTTTGTGTATGCTGCACTATCAAAATTAGTTATATTAGTTCCTGCTGTTGGATATACCGTAGATGTTTTTGGTACTTCTATCCATACATACTGACTTCCATCTTTATCTTCTATTACTAATCCGTTACTTAAGTCTGTGCCATCCACCTTTTTAAAGTCATTGCCTGGCAAATATGGGTTAGAGCCAGTTGATGAACTCATATATTGATTTACAGTAACACTAACTGTCTTTTTACTTGTTATTCCATTACTTGTACCTGTTACTGTAAACGTGTAAGTTCCATTCTTAGTAACTTTATATGGCAAACTAGGTGATACACTTGTGCTTCCTGATGCTATTGAATGGCTAAATGTTATATATAAATCTTTGCCTGTCAAAGCTCCATTAGCTGCTATTGCTGTTCCACTTCCATTACTGTTTTCTACTACTTTTATAGTTCCTATTACTATCTGCCCTCCAACTTTTACAGTCTGCGTTGTACTTTGTGTCTTATATCCTGCTTTACTTGCCCTTACTGTTACTGTAAATGATGATGTATTTGTTATTGTTGGCATTGTTGTACTATATGTTGTTCCATTTGTTGAATATTCTATCTTTGCATCACTTGGTGTTACTGTTACTTTTGTTATCGCATTGTGTGCCTTTCCATCATATGTTCCTGTGTATGGTGTTGCACTTAAACTTATTGTTCCATTATTTACTGTTGCTATGTATGTTGCAGATTTTGCATTATAATTTGTTGCAGCCGCACTTGTTACTGTTATTGTTGCTTTTCCTGCTGTTGTTCCTGGTTTTACCGTTACTGTATTTCCACTTATACTTGCAGTTGCTATATTTGTGTTATTTGAAGATACACTCAATGTTCCTGTATTTCCGCTTATTGTAAAGCTTGTGCTTGTTGGATATGTTAATGTTCCACTTGTTGAAGATAATATTAAACTTCCATTTGCTTTATTTACTTTTACTGTTTCTGTTGTAGATACTGTTTTGTATCCTTCTTTACTTGCCACCACTGTTACACTAAACTCCGATGTATCTTTTATCTTTGGCATCTCTTCACTATATTTTCCACCATTTATAGAATATTCTAATTTAGCATCACTTGGCTCAACACTTATATTAGATAACGCATCATGTTCTTGTCCATCATATGTTCCAACATATGGTGTTACTTCTAATTTAATTGTTCCATTTTGGACCGTTGCTATGTGAATTACTTTATTCTCTGCATAATCTCCATTTGCTGCACTTTTTACTATTATATTTGCTTTTCCTGCTGTTGTTCCCGGCACTACTGTTATTGTATTTTCTTTGATGCTTGCTGTTACAATATTCGATGCATCAGATTCAACTGAAAGTTCTCCTCCCGAAACGTTATTGGTTACTGTAAATGTTCCACTATTTGGATATGTATATGTTCCATCATATGAAGATAATGTTAAATCTCCTGAAACTGCTACTCCTTCATACGTTATTTCTACATCTCCATTTTCCTTATCTTTTAACAAAAATTTGTATTGGTCATTAATTATAATGTATGCATTCTTGTTATCTATCTTTTCTGTTGAACTCAAATCATAATTTTTCTTTCCTGTACTTATTTGCTCCAAATAATTTTCTAAATTTACAGTTTTGCTTTCAACTTGAATATCTGCTTTTTCAAGTTCCAATGCCTCTTTTATTCCAGCTATTGTTTGAATTTTCTGTGTGCTTTTCGCTTTGTCAAATAAATTATTATTTCCAATTACTAAGCTTACACTTACTCCTGCTAATATTAATAAAACTACTATTGTTACTACTAGAGAAATTATTGTAATTCCATGATTATTTTGCTTTTTCATATGTTAACACCCTTTCTATATTATTAAGTTATATACTTAATGATAAATATAAAGAGCTGTTTTTGTGTTATATGAAGCCAAATTTTACACTTTATTTATTAAACTATTTTCACAATTTTTAGTAATTATTTATATTATAAAAATTTTAATATTGTTCTTGATTTTATTAGTTTTTTTGATATAATTATTTTAGAGAATTTCTCATTAAGTATATAACTTAATGGTAACGTTTAGTAGGTACCATTACTGCTACCTACCAAAACTTGATATTTAATTACTGATGGTGTATTTACTACATGTAAATTATTTTTTACATACCATATAATACACCATCGATTTATTTTTTATTTAATTATATTTCATTTTACTTCTAAACTATATTTTATTTACTTTTATTCTTTTTAATCTTAATGCATTTAATGTTACAGTTAAACTGCTTATTACCATTGCTAAGCTTGCTATCATAGGGTTTATTGTTACTCCCCATTTGCTGAACAATCCCATTGCAATTGGTATCATTAAGCTATTATAGAAGAATGCCCAAAATAGATTTTGTTTTATGTTTCTTATTGTTTTTTTACTGATGTTTATTAGATTTAGTATGCTGTTCAAATCATTTCTGGTTAATATTACGTCAGACGAATCCATTGCTATATCTGTTCCACTATTTACACTAACACCTATGTTACTGCTTGCGAGTGCTGGACTGTCGTTTATTCCATCTCCACACATCATTACATATTTGCCTTCCTCTTTCAGTTTTTTTACTACCTCCGTTTTTTCACGTGGTGTAACATTTGATATCACTGTAGTTATGCCTATTTCTTTAGCAATTTTTTCGGCTGTTTGTGTGTTATCTCCTGTTAACATTACAGTCTCTATTTTATTTTTATTCAGCTTACTTATTACTTCTTTTGAATTTTCTCTTACAATATCGTTTACACCGATAATTGCTGAAATTTCATTGTTTAGTACAACATAAATTATGCTATTTCCTTCTTTTGCAAGCTTTTCTTCGTCTTGTTTATGACTGTTTTTTACATCATATTTATCTAATATTTTATAGTTTCCTAATATTACTTCATTTTCAGCTATCTTTCCAATTATTCCATAGCCACTTACATCTTTAAAATCTTTTACATCTAGTGTTTCAATTTTATTTTCGTTTAAGTAATCTTCAAAAGCCTTTCCTATTGGATGTGTCGACTTTTTCTCCAAGCTTCCAACTATTTGCATAAGTTCTTTCTCTTGCATTTTGCTGTAATTTACTATCTGTGCTATTTTTAGCTTGCCATATGTTAATGTTCCTGTTTTATCAAACACAACTGTCGTAGTCTTTTCGGCATTTTCTAATATTTCACTTTTCTTTACAAGTATTCCATTATTGGCACACACGCCTTCAGATACAACAATGGCAAGTGGAGTTGCCAGCCCCAAGCTACAAGGACATGCCACAACCAATATCGTTACAAAAGCATTTATTGCTGTGGCAACAGTGTTTCCTAAAATTAGATATGCAATAAAAGTAATTATTGCAATTAGTATAACTGCTGGCACAAAATACCCACTTACAGTATCAGCCACTTTTGCGATTGGAGCTTTGGTGTTAGTAGTCTCTATTACGAGTCTTACAATTTCAGAAATAGTTGATTCTTTTCCGATTTTTTCGGCTTCATATTCAATATATCCATCATAATTTATACTTCCGGCTATTACCTTGCTTCCTTCTGTTTTACTTGCCGGCTTGCTTTCTCCAGTAATAAAAGATTCGTCAAGATGTGCTTTTCCTGTTATTATTTTTCCATCAACCGCAATCTTTTCACCAGGTTTGCTTACGACGATATCACTTTTTTTTATTTCATCTATTGTAACCTTTTTTTCTTCTCCGTTTACTTTAATAACCGCTTCTTTAGGTGTTATTTGTACTAATTTTTGAATTGCTTCTTTCGTCTTATCCTTGCTAATTCCGTCAATATATCTTCCTAATTTGATGAAAAATATTACTATTGCAGCAGACTCAAAATATAAATTTTCTACATATTCATGATGTCCTTTTGCAATCATGTACATTCCATAAATACTATACAAAATGCTTGTAATAACACCCATTGCAACAAGTGTATCCATGTTTGGAGCCTTATGAATTAAGTTTTTAAAGCCACTTTTAATAATATCAAATCCATACACAACGAAAGCAATCGTTAGTGCAAGCAAAGTTCCAGCATAAATTAAAGGATGCATGTGCATATCTAAAAACGAAAAGTTTGGAAGACCAATCATGTGTCCCATAGAAATATACATAAGAGCCACTGCTAAAACAGAAAATATTATAAATTTAACTTTTTCATTTTTATTTTGTTTCTTTTCACTATTTTCATTATAAATGCCTAAACTCTTAAATCCTGCTTCTTCAACGAATTTTTCAAGAGTCTCCAAATTTAAAATATTTTCATCATATTCAATTAGGGCATTTGCCATTACAAGATTCACAGTTGCACTTTTAATTCCATTTTGTTTATTTAAATATTTCTCCAATCCGTTAGAACACGCACTGCACGTCATCCCATCTATAGAAAGAACAACCTTTTTCAAAAAACTTCACCTCTTCTATTTTACATCAAATCCTATATTTTCAATTTTTTCTTTTATTTTTGATTCTTCTATTCCATCTTCTGCTTCAATCTTTACAGTTCCAGTCGTATGGTCTGCCTTTACACTCTTTATTCCATTCATATTTTTTACTGCATTTTGAATTCTGTTTTCACATCCTGTGCACATCATTCCTTCTACTTTTAAATTAATTTCTTTCATTTTAAATTTCCTCCCTATATTTATTAATTTGTCCAATTATTGGCAATTTATTTGTTAAACCTTTTAAATAAACTCGTTAGCTCATCTATAATCTCCAAGTTTCCTTTTTCTAAATCATCACTTACACAAGTATATAAATGATTTTCTAATATGTGATTTGACAGGCTTCTTATAGAATTTTCTACTGCCGATAGTTGAATTAAAACATCATTACAATATCTATCTTCATCTATCATCTTTTTTATCCCTTTTATTTGCCCTTCAATTCTATTCAGTCTATCATTCACAATCTTTTTTTCTTCCTTTGTACGATGAGTTTGTTTATGACAACAATTTTTATCTTCTATAATTTCATCACTCCCTTTCTCAACTTTCAAACGCTATTATATACCCCAGTATGGTATTTGTAAATAGAGGGGTATATAGAAAAAGCCATTCATATGAATGACTTTTTAGCTACATATATCAAATTTAATTTTTCGCCCAAAAAGTGGCGTCCCTATTGGGCGATTTTTCTTAATACTGTTTTGTTTTCTTTTAAGCTTTCTGGTACGTTTATTACTCTTTGGTTAGAAGAGCCTCTCCATTCTAATGTTGGATTGTGTAATGCATCTACATATTGTCCGTCTACTAAAACATCTACGTATTTCAAAACCTCTTTATCTTTTAGGTCTTTTTCAAATGTGTAACCAGACCATACCCATACATTTTTTTCTGGATATTTTTCTTTGAATGCTTTTGCAAGTTCTTTTGTTCCTTCTATGTTCTTTGGATGCATTGGCTCTCCGCCTAAAATTGATAAGCCTTCTATGTTTGGATTATCACATAATTCTAATACTTTGTTTATTGTATTTTGTGTAAATTCTTTTCCACCTGCAAAGTCGTGTGTTTCTTGATTAAAACATTTTTGGCAATTAAATGCACAACCTTGCATAAATATTGATACTCTTACACCTGGTCCATCTGCTATATCCATTTTTCTTATTTTGTTATATCTCATTTTTATTCCCCCATATTCGTAATTTTCAAAATGAAAATATTTGAAAATTATAGTATTTATATGCCAGTAGCCCTTGTTCTTAAGAATGGTTATGCGTAGCTTGAATTTCTACGCACAACCAATTCTAATATTTTCTATTTTGATGTTACAGCTTCTTTTTCTTCACTATGCTCATGTTTTTCGCATCCACATTCGCATTCATCTTTTTCAACATAATCTTTATTATCTATGTGAAGTACTCTTTCTTTTATTTCTTGAGTTCTTCCTTTGTTCCAGAAGTTGCTTCCTATATATCCACAAGTTCTTCTTGCGACATTTAATGTGTTGTGGTCTCTGTTTCCACAGTTTGGGCAATACCATTCTAGATTGTCATCTATTAGTATTTCGCCTGTATATCCACATTTTTGGCAATAATCAGATTTTGTGTTTAACTCTGCATACATGATGTTGTCATAAATAAATTTCATTATTTGAAGTACTACTTCCAAGTTGTTTTGTAAGTTTGGCGTTTCTACATAAGATATAGCTCCTCCTGGGCTTAGTCTTTGGAATTCACTTTCTAGTTTTAACTTAGAGAACGCATCTATTTCTTCAAATACTGGAACATGGTATGAATTTGTTATATAATTTTTGTCTGTTATTCCCTTTATTTTTCCGAATCTCTTTTGTAGACACTTTGCAAATTTATATGTTGTAGACTCAATTGGTGTACCATAAACACTGTAATCTATGTCTTCTGCTTCTTTCCATTCTGCGCATTTTTCGTTCATTTTCTTCATTACTTCTATGGCAAAATCTTTTCCGTCACCATTATCTGTATGGCTCTTGCCTGTCATGTATTTAACACATTCGTATAATCCTGCATATCCTAAAGATATTGTAGAATATCCACCATGTAATAATGGATGAATGCTTGCACCCTTTGGTAATCTCGCAAATGCTCCATGTTGCCATAATATTGGGGCAATATCACTTGTTACTTTTGCAAGTCTTTCGTGTCTTACTTGTAAAGCTTTGTGACAAAGTTCAAGTCTTTCATCATATATTTTCCAGAATTTCTTCAAATCTTTTCCTGATGATAAAGCAACATCAACTAAGTTAATTGTTACAACACCTTGATTAAATCTACCATAATATTTTGGCTTCTTTGTAACTGGGTCTATATAAGGAGTTAAGAATGAACGGCAACCCATACATGGATAACATTGTCCATCTCCATTTGCATCTACTTTCATTTGCTTCATTATTTTCTCTGATATATAATCTGGAACCATTCTTTTTGCTGTACATTTTGCCGCAAGTTCTGTCAAATACCAGTATTTGCTGTTTTCATGTATATTATCTTCCTCTAACACATAAAGAAGTTTTGGGAAAGCTGGTGTAATATATACACCTTTTTCATTTTTGAATCCTAATATTCTTTGGTTTAAGAATTCTTCTATTATCATTGCTAATTCTTCTTTATATTCATCTGTTTCTCCTAAATACATACAAACAGATAAGAATGGAGCCTGGCCATTTGTATTAGTCATTGAGTTTACTTGATAGTTGAATGTTTGAACACCATCAGCAACTTCTTTTTTAGTATCTTCTTTTGCAAACTTCTCGCATTGTTCTTTGCTTAATCCATTTTCTTTATATTTTTTGTAATATTTCTCATAGCTACTTCTTACAAATGGAGCCAAATGTGCAAGTGAAACAGTAGCACCACCATATGTAGAAGATGTAACAGCAAGTATTATTTGTGTTGCAATTGTACAAGCTGTAATAAATCTGTGAGGCTTTTCAATCATAACACCATTCATTATAGTACCATTTTGAAGCATATCCTCTAGATTTATTAATTCGCAGTTTGTTAAAGCATTTTGTGCAAAATAATCAGCATCGTGGAAATGTATAATTCCTTCATCATGAGCTTTTACAACATCATCTGGAAGTAAGAATCTTCTTGTTATATCTGTGCTTGTTATTCCTGCTAGATAATCTCTTTGTGTTGTGACCACTCTCGCATTTTTGTTGGCATTTTCATTATTCCAGTATTCACTCTCTCCATCGATTAGCTCTTTAATAGTTTGATCTGTTGTGTTAGCTTTTCTAACAAGAGCTCTTGTATAACGATATGTAATATATTGTTTAGCAAGCTCATATCTTCCTATTTCCATAAGCTTTTGCTCGATTATATCTTGAATGTCTTCAACTAATATTCTAGATTTTCTTAAATCCTCTATATATTTTATTATTTCATCAATTTCTTCGTCTGTAGCTTTTTGTTTTTTTGAAACTTCATTATTTGCTTTTTTTATTGCAGTTCTAATCTTTTCAGCATTGTACTCAACTATTGTTCCATCTCTTTTTATTACTTTCATTGTTAACACACATTCCTTCCCCAAAAATATTTCCTAGATTTGAAAATTATAATTATTTTTCAATCTATTGCTTTGCAATTTATGACTATTATTATACCTCAACTTTTTACTTTTTCTGTTGCAAAAGCAACAATTTTGCTTTTTTATTTTTTATTTTTTTGTTATCCTTTAGGCTCTAATAGAATATGCTTTGTTACATTTTTGTTACAATCTGCCGTTTTTTGTAAACGCTAATTTAACAGTAAAAAACAGAAATAATTTATTAAAAATCATCTCTGCTTTTATCAATTTTTAATTATTTTATTAGCTTAAACATTTTCTGTTTCAGTTGCAACATTATTTTCTTCTTGCTTTGCTTCTTCTGTTTCTTTGCTTACAGGGTTAGTTCCAAATGAAAACATCTTTCTTTCTGCTTTAGCTCTTCCTTCAAACTTTTTGTTGAATTCCTCTTTTGCACTATCTAATGCATCTTGCATTGCATTAAACATTTCTTCAACATCTTCTTTTGTAAAATCATAAACGCTACTTCTTGCCATTGGCTCTAATATTTGAATGTCATGCATTACTTTATTTACTCTTTTTCCTGCGTTCTCCATAAATTTAGCTCTTTTTTCTTCGTTTACTTCCATTTTACTTTCTCCTTCTATATGTATTAATTTGTTTTCATGACTTTTGTTATAACACAAAAAAGTGCATAAATCAAGAAATGAAAACAAATTTTTATATTATTTCGTCCTCTCCACTATTTCTACTATATCTGATATATACTGGCTTAGCACCGGTATATTTAGCCTTATTATTTTCTGCATTACATATATTATTAATGCTGTAATTATCGAAAAACCAATTCCTATTCCAATTCCTTTTGATATTCCAGACATAAAATTTCTAACAAGATATTTTCTTGAATCACCTGCAATTTCAATTAATTCCAGTACCTTGTTTTTATTTAATGTATTGTTTAAATTATTTAATTGTATTAATAGTTTTTCCTCTAATTTTTTCTTGTGATAATTTTTAGAATTTATAGCTAGTTGCATCATTTTCGAATTATCACATTTAAATCTTTCTATTTTTTTATTTTCTTTTAATCTTATTTTTTTCATAATAAAAGAGCCACCTTTCTATTATGATGACTCTTTTTACTATTATTTATTCAGTTACATTTGTAACATTTTCATCAACTAATTCATTTATTGCAGTTGTATTATTTTTTCCGTTTTCTCTTGATTTTTTGTCTATTTCTTTTTTCACTTCTTCTAATCTGTTTATCAAGTTTTGTAATCTTTTTGTGTCTTTTCCTATTTGTTCCCAGTCATTGCTTTGTGTTGATGTTTTTAAATTGTTATTTGCTTTTATTATTAAATCTGCAAGCTCATCTAAACTATCTGTGTTCTCTATTTCAATATCGACTGCATATTGTGAAACTAAATTTGAAAGTGCTTCGCTAAACGTATTTCCTATTGCAACTTTATTTCCAGATGCAACTACCACTTTTTTTAGCACTGGCAATGAGTCTGTTTCATTCACAAATTGTTGATATATTGGTTCTACATATAATAAAGTATTGTTTATTGGCACTATTATTATATCTTTAGAAAGCTTTGTACCCGAAACATTTAAGTTTTCTATTTCCTTTGCAATTGTCTCGTCTTGTCCTAGCTGAGTATCTAATTGCATTGGTCCTAAAACGTTGCTATCTGTTGGATAGTTGTATAACTTTAATACATTGTTTCCATTTTCATCAGTCGAACCAACTAAATATGCTGTTACATTCTGTTTTTCATATGGTGTAAATGGTATTACTAAGCCTAATCTTGATGTTGTACTGTCTGTTGTTTTTACCATTGTATAATATGGGTTTATTTCAGTTCCTTTTGTAGATGAAACTTTGCTACTTGCATTATGTGTTGCAATGTCCCATACATCGTCTCCCCTGTATAATACATCTGGTTGAATGTTGTGGTATCTTTTTAACACTTTTGCTTGAATGTTATATAAATATTCTGAGTATACAAAATGGTCTGATATTTGTTCTGGTATCTCTTCTTTAGAGAATAAATCTGGATATATTTTTTCATATACCATTGCAATCGGATCTGTTTTATCTGTTCTATAGAAGGTTACATCACCAGTATATGCATCTATTATTACTTTTACAGAATTTCGTATGTAATTAATTTCATCTTTCGATATACCATTTTCCTCTAGAACTGTTCTTTGTGAATATGGGTATTCGTTACTCGTTGTATATGCATCAAGCACCCAAACAAGTTCTCCATCGTTTGTAACAACCATATATGGGTCATCATCATATGTTAAATATGGCATTATTGTTTTTGCTCTTTGAATTATATTTCTGTTTGTTAAAATTTTACTATCACTCTTTACATTTCCTGAAAATACTAGCTTTGCGTCTTTTTCTTTTATTGCTAAAACTAATCTATCTAAGAAATTTGCCTTTAATCCAGCATCTCCGTCATATACATTCTCTGTATTTTTCAAAGCATCTTCTGTTGGATAATCAAACTCTTTCTTGCTATTGCTATTGGTTACAACTGTATCATTTGTCTCCAATCCAAAATAAATTCTTGGCTCATTTATATTTAGCACTTCATCAGTTTGGTCAAATGCTTTTTGAATATGGTTTATATTTCCAGAATCTGTTGTTGATGTTGCAGATGTTATTATTGCTCCGAATCCATGTGTATATTCATATGTTTTATTATTATATGTTCCCTTCGAGCTTGCAATTTCTCTTGGAGTTACATATACTAATTGCTCTTTTCCAGAAATATTGTACAATCCAATTTGAGTTGACCTAAAATTATAATATCCTTTATTCTTTTGAGATCCCTCTAAATCTTTTAAAACTGTTGACGCATTCGCAATTGGAATATTTTGAATTGTTTCAATATTTTCAGTAATATCATTTTGAGTAATTGTTCCTCCGTCTTGAACATTAACTTCATCTATATTTATTCCATATGCAATTTTTGTATTATTTATATTATTTTCGATATATTTCTTTTCCTTATCAAGTTCATTTGAATTTACAAATATTAAATTAAATCCAAGCATTACTAAAAGTAAAGAAACTAAATAACCTGGAACAACTAATATTGAACCTATTACTTTCTTAGTTCTTCCTTTTTGGAATTCTTTTATTGCTTTAAATGCTGAAACTATCATAATTACAGATAATGCAATATATCCCCAGAACCCGATTGTTGTTTCTGTAATTCCGGCTCCAAATACTGAATAATTCTCTGATTCATCATTATTTAATACTATAAATTTTTGTACCCCAATGTCTAAAGTTCCAATAAGCATCAATATTGCAAATAAAACTATAATTACTTTTAAATAACCAAGTGCATTATTTAATAGTCCGCTCTTTTTTACCGATTCTCTCGATATTCCATCAAAACAAATATTAAACACTATCAAGTAGTACAAGGTTGCATATACTACTGCTGCAATCATCGCAACTAATGCATATATAGTTATAAATTTTAAGAATGGTAATATAAACACGAAAAATCCTATATCTAAGCCTAGTGCAGGGTCAGTTGTAACAAATTGTGTATTAAAGAAACATGGTAATGCTTTTTCTACTATCATTCCAGTAGTTCCAATTGTTACTAATGTTGCAAATATAAACGAAATTGATTTTTGTGGAAGCTTTGGCATTTCTTTCTTTTCGTCTTCAAAAAATACTTTTAGGCCTCTTTTTACCTTAGTGGTTGTTGTATATGTTAATGTAAATATTGCCAAGAAATTAACTACAGCTGCTATTCCTCTATACTTCATGTTCTGCCAGAACATAGAGATGTAGTTTTCGCCAATCTCTTTTATTTCTAAGAATTCGCCTCTTTCAACTATATAAATAATTAATAAGGCAATTGCTAAAACAGCTAAAACGAGTTTCTTTCTTGTTTTTCTTTTTTTTGTAGTACTCTCTGTTTCAGTATTTGCAAGCTTTGCTTGTTGTGCTGTTTTTGTTTCTTCTTGTTGCTCTGCCTTTACTTCATTATTAGATTTTTCTTGTTCATTACTTTCTTGCTTTTTATCTTTCTTTTTTTCTTTAGCTTCTTCTTTTTTATTCTCTTTAATTTCTTCAGTTTTTGGTATTTTTTCTTCTGCTTGTTTTACTTCTTTCTTTTTCTCTTCCAAGCTATATTCCTCCAATCCTTAAATTAAAGCCTTTACAAAATCTTCACTATTAAATATTTCCATGTCGTCAACTTGCTCTCCGACGCCTATAAATTTTACAGGCACTTTGTTTTCATTTACAATTCCTATTACAGCTCCACCTTTTGCAGTTCCATCAAGCTTTGTAAGAACTATTCCTGTAATATCCACTGTTTCTTTAAAAGCCTGAACCTGTGAAATTGCATTTTGACCAGTCGTTGCATCTAGCACCATAAGTACTTCTTCTGATGAATCTGGCAATTCTTTGTCTATTACCTTTTTTATTTTAATTAACTCGTCCATCAAATATTTCTTATTGTGAAGTCTTCCTGCTGTATCGCAAATTAAAACATCTGCATTCTTTTCTTTAGTAATTTTAATTGCGTCATATACAACCGATGCAGGGTCAACTCCCTCTTCTCTTTTTACTATATCGCATCCAACTCTATTTGCCCAAATTTCAAGTTGTTCAACAGCTGCTGCTCTAAATGTATCTGCTGCTGCAACAACAACTTTTTTACCATCTTTCTTTAATCTGTTGGCAATTTTTCCAATAGAAGTTGTCTTTCCAACTCCGTTTACTCCAACTACTAAGATAACTGCTGGCTTAGTTTCTAGCTTTAGAGTGTTATCTGTAGCATCAAAAATCTCTTGAATTTCTTTTCTTAGAGCCTCTCTAACACCTTGCTCGTCTTTAATATTTTCTTTCTTAACTCTTTCTCTTAAATTATTTATAATTGTAGCAGAAGTATTAGCACCAACATCAGACATAATTAATGCTTCTTCTAATTCTTCAAGCAAATCTTCATCAACTTTTCTAAAGTTACTAAATATATCATTCATCTTCTCGTCAAAAGATGTTTTTGTTTTATTTAATCCATTTTTTAATTTATCAAAAAATCCCATAAAAAAATCCTTTCATTTAACGTATTCATACCCTTCTATTATACATTAAATTTAAGGAAATTTCAATGGGCAGTTTTAGCGTATTTTATGACATTTTCTAATATAATCACATACTAAAAAGCTTTCCATGGTAGTAATGGAAAGCTTTCTGTTAAAATGACAAGTCTTCGCAGAAAGTCATACTTCCTGCAATATCAAAGTATTCCGCAGTTATGAATAAAATTTTACCATCCTCAAGATAAACATACAAAAAAACTTTTTCTTCACCCACATGGTGAAATTCATATTTTACAACTTTTTTATTATATTTATCCATTATCTTTTTGGCGATTTCATCTTTAATCCGCCTTTTTTCCCACGGAAATAAAAAATTTATATTTATCATATAAACATTCCTCCAAAATTATCATTCTAGAATTTGTTAAAGCCACTACCAAGCCTTAACTTATACGGTATGATGCAAAGCATCACTGCTATATAATTATAGCATATATTAAGCTAATATTCAATTCTTTACATAAAAATCTATGAATAACTTGTGATAAGATCACCCTATAAAATTATTTTATGAAAAGTGCACCCTATGATATAATGGAGGTATGAGAACTTTTATGAATAATAAAGAAGAATTAAAAAAAGCAATAATTGAATCTTGTGTTAATGGAACAATGACAATTAAAGTTGCAGCAATTAAATTTGGGTTTTCAGAGCGCTATGTAAAAAAATTGAAAGCGAGGTATAAAAAAATAGGCGCTTCATCCATGATGCATGAAAATTGTGGGAAACAAACAACACACACTATAAGTGCAGAAATCAAAAGTAAAATCCGGGAAATTTGAAACATGCCAGAATTAGAAGAATGTAACTTTATCCATTTTCAAGAGATTTTGGAAGAAGATTATCACATTAGGATTAGTTATACTCCTTTATACAAATTTTTAAAATCAAAAGGTGCAAAAAGCCCTAGAAAACATAAAAAAGCTAAGGCTCACAACCGACGTCAAGAACGTGCTTCATCTGGTGAATTATTACAAGTTGACGGTACTCCTCATAGATTTTTTTATAATGACAATAAAGAGTATTGTTTGCATGGTTTCATCGATGATGCAACTCATCAGATTACAGGGCTATATATGTGCGAAAACGAATGTATGCATGGCTATCTAGAAGTTACAAGACAAACAATAAAAAACTTTGGAGTTCCACTTGCTCTTTATGCAGATGGTTCGAGTATATTCTTTCCAAAAGATAATCATCTTAGCATTGAAGAGCAACTTGCAGGAATTACAAAACCAACCACTCAATATGGAAGGATGATGCAAGACTTAGGTGTAGACTTAATTCATGCGGGGTCTTCACAGGCAAAAGGAAGAATAGAAAGACTTTGGAACACATTACACGACAGGCTTAGAACAGAATTTAGACGTCATAATATTTCAGACATTGAAGGAGCAAATGAATTTTTAAAAAGTTACATTTCAAAATACAATAGGAAGTTTGGAATTGCTCCAAGAGAAGAAAAGTCATCATTTATGGAGTTGCCGCCATATATTAATCTAGATTATTTATTATCGGTAAAATATACTAGAAGTGTTGATGTTAGCAATTGCATTAGTCATAAAGGAATAACATTCGTAATAGATACAAAAGAAATATTGCATAAAAAGAAAGTAGAACTATGTATAAGCAAGAGAATAGGATTAAAAGTGCGTTTTGATAATAAATGGTATAAAGTTATTCCTATTACTCAAATAGATAAAAAAAGCCTCAAATCAAACGAATCTGTAGAAACAATTATACAACAATTTGTTTATTACAATTGTTTAAAAAACGAAAGATTATCGGCTTGAGAACTTTTATATTTTTATTATACAACATAACTTGTGACTTTTTCAAGGGTGAACAAGTCACTAGTTAAAATATTATTTTTAGGGTGAACTAATCAAAAACTATTGACATGGTTTATATCCTATATATTTCATGTGAATTGACTTTTATGTAAATTATGCTATAATTAATTATAGCACATTATATTTATATTGTGCCTTTGAAATATTTACATTTCGGGGGCACTGTCCTCCGAACAATAAAAAGGAGGACCTAAATATGAAAACATTTAATGTTAACTCTTACGTTTGGATTAAACTCACAAAGCTCGGCCTGCGAAAGCTGAAAGAACGTCACAACAAAATTTACAAGCAGTGTCCGTCAGTAGGAAAATTCACACCTCCTGAGACAGATGCAGACGGCTTCTGCAAAATGCAATTGTGGGAAGTCATGAACATTTTTGGTCCATGTTGCAGTAATGGTGCTAATATTCCATTTGAGACCAACATCCGCATCAACGACTCTGAATTTGAGGAATCCGAAGAGTAACACAAAGTTTTCTGCTAAGAAAAAGGAGAAGCTAGACACTTTTTACCAAGTATCTAGCCTCTCCTTTTTTATTGGCAATTTAAGTAAATAAGGTATAGTAAATTTGAAAATTGCATAATGGAAGTTCTTTTTTTCTCCAATTCATCACGATAAATAGTAGCAATTATTCTTTGATATAAAGTACCATCTTTCATAATCCCACTAGGAACAACAATATTCACTTTTGGATGTTTTTCTTCCACCCATGTTAAGTTGTCTTCATAATACGTAATAGGCTCAGAAATAATTTGAAAAACACACCCAATTGCTATATCAAGAATAATATTAAACTTGAAATCTTCTAACATCTTATTTTTCACTTCGGTCTTTTTTATAGTAATTATCGGATGATCTATTAGACTATACATCAGGCAACTAGCTATAATGAAACTGTCTGGTTTTCCGGAAATTCTATTTTTACTTACCCAGTCCATATAATTATCAAAAGAAATTAAATATTCAGGTCTTATATTAATATCAAATATATTTAACAATTCTTTGTCAATTTTTTTAAATGTTTCTCGCTTTTGAGCATTAACCAGGTCTATATAATATTTATACCGTTTTTCTAATTCCAACAGTCTTTTTTCTCTTGCCTGTTTTTCTTCTTCCCGACGCTTATCATCTACTTTGTTAACTATTGCATTTCCTGCTACGGTATATATAACAGTAATAGCAAAAATCGTTATCCTCGTATTTACAGAAAATTCGTGATAAAAGCACATAGCTACTAAAACAAACCAAATAAGAACTGCAAAATTTTGCATATTTTCTTTGAAAACCCGCTTAATTTTTTCTTTTTTCATGCCAATTACCTCCTAAAAAAATTATTTTTATCGGATTTACATATATATCAACCTGCAAAACAGGATTAAAAAATTTACATGCCCATTGTACCATTTTTTATTTAATTTTACAATTGTTATCTTTAACATTTCAGGGTAATTTTTTTATGAATATAGCAAATTTTTGCTATCTATAGTATAATCAATTTGAATGAATGTATAAATGCTAATCAGTAAGGTGATACACTAATATATCGGACAAATGAAAATATATGTTCATTATTATGACAGAAAAATTAAATAAAAAATAGATACAAGGAGTAATAAAAATGATTAAAAATATTATATTTGATATCGGTGGTGTATTAGCCGAACCGAAAAGTGGACATTGGTTTATCACAACTAACTTTTGGAATATCTTAAATAAGAATTTAATTGATGAAGAGAAATTAAAAATAAGCCTAAAAAAATACTTATACTTACAAACTCAAGAGCCTAAAACTGAAAAAGATGAACATGAAATGTTTTCAAACTATTATTGCAATGTTTTAAAAGATATAAATTATCCTAATGCAAGTTTAGATATTGCAAATAAATTAGCTGATGATTGTGTTTATAATGATGATAAATTTATATTTTTTGATGATGTTTATTCAATTCTAGAAGAATTGTCAAAAAAATATAATCTCTATATCATTTCAAATGGCTGGCCATCTTCTTTTAGAGTATTGAAGAACAAAGGAATAGATAAATATTTTAAAGGTATTATCATATCATCTATGTATACTACAGTAAAAGAAGAAAATTTATTCGATATATTTATTAACAAATATAAAGAGGTTACTCCTAGTGAATCACTTTATATTGATGATAGAAATCATATTTTGCAAAAGGCTAAAGAATACGGATTTAATTTGTTACTAATGGATAGGTATAAGAAATATGAAAAAACTCAATTTGAGATAGTGAATAATATGAATGATATTTTAAAAATACTGGAATAAAAATTGCTACTTGAAAAATTGTTAAAAATGAAAAAAGAGAGTTTTTAAACTCCCCGAAATCATTTAGGCTCCCGTCTTACTCAAAAAGTAGTAGAGGGTTAAGTTAATTTTTTTACTCACACTCTTATTAGTATAAGTAATCTTTTTGTGGAGCCAATAAGCAGAATCGAACTGCTGACCTACGGGTTACGAATCCGTTGCTCTACCAACTGAGCTATATTGGCGTTTTCTCTTGCGAAATCTATTGTAACACATATCTAAAAAAAATGCTAGCCTATTTTTATAGTCTAGCATACTTTTTATGTTTTATCTGCCACCACAGCATCCATTGTTTGTAAATAATAGTAAGAATATTATTATGAAGAATAAAATTCCGCTATCTCCGCATCCGCAATTGTTTCCGCCAAATAGTCCACCAAATGGTCCGCATCCACAACCTTCATTGCGTCCACATCCTCCTCTTGGTCCTTCGTCACATCCGCAACTTCCACTGTTGCATCCACCTCTATTGTCGTCTTGCATTTTATATTCCTCCTTTTTTGTTTTATATAATATAGTATGAATTTTCCGTAAAGTGTGTTACAATATATAGAGTTGTAAAATTGAGGTTGAAATTTATTAACTTTCTACCTCGAAGGAGGAATAAATTTATACATGAATAACGAAATTAATATAGTTCCAGAGTTATTGGTTCCTGCTGGCGATTTTGATTGTGTTAGAGCCGGAGTTCAAAATGGTGCTGATTGCATTTATTTTGGTGCTAACAGTTTTAGTGCAAGGGCCAGTGCGAAAAATTTTTCTTTGGAGGAAGTTGCAGAAGTCGTAAAATATTGTAAACTAAGAAATGTAAAAACTAATCTAACATTGAATACTTTAATTACAGACAATGAGTTTGATGATGCCATTAAAGTTGCCGAATCAGCTTATAAATGTGGAGTCGATGCAATTATCGTTCAAGACCTTGGTCTTGCTAAGTATTTAATCACTCATTTTCCTGGTATGGAGATTCACGGAAGTACTCAGATGTCTGTTCATAATCTAGAAGGTGTATTAGAACTTGAGAAACTTGGATTTTCAAGAGTCGTTCTATCTAGAGAAGTTCCAATTAACGAGATTGAATATATTAGAAATAATTGTAAAGTTGACCTAGAAATATTTGTACATGGTGCACTTTGTATATCATACTCTGGTCAGTGTTTATTTTCTAGCTTGGTTGGAGGGCGTTCTGGTAATAGAGGAAAATGTGCTCAGCCATGTAGACTTCCCTATGAATTGCTAGAAGATAAAAACGGTACTGAAAGCGTTCTTGATAAAGGTTATTTACTTAGTCCACGAGACCTTTGTTCTCTAGACACCTTGCCTGCTCTAGTAAAATTAGGTATAAATTCTTTTAAAATTGAAGGCAGAATGAAGACTCCAGAATATGTTGCAACTGTTACAAGAATTTATAGAAAATATATAGACCTTGCTTTGTCTGGCAACAAATACGTGGTTGATGAAGCAGATAAATTAGACTTACAGCAAGTGTTTAATAGAGGCGGATTCTCTAGCGGACATTTATTATCAGAGCCAAACAGAAAGTTAATTTTCAAAGACAAGCCAAATAATATGGGATTGTATTTAGGAAATATATCAAACTATAATGCCAACAGAGGGCACATCACATTAAAACTAAATCAACCTGTCGGAATCGGAGATACCATAAGCATTGATGGTGAAACTGGAACTTACACTATTTCTGAATTAATAAAAGGAAACACCAATTTAAAGACTGCTGAAATCGGTCAAATTGTAAAACTTGGACGAATGAAAGGAAAAATTAGAGCTGGAGCAAAAGTGTATAAACTTTCTAGCAAAGCTTTAAATGACCAAACAGATAAAACATTTGCCCAAAATTGTGAAAACAAAAAAATTCCTGTAACCTGCTCTGTATCTGTAAAAAAGGACAAGCCTATCTCTATAACTTTAGAAACAAATACTGCCCCATTTTATGATAATGTTGCAATAAAATTTGTTTCTGACATTATACCAGAAGTTTCGATTAACTCGCCAATAACAGAAACAAGAATTACAGAACAATTAAATAAGCTTGGAAATACTCCATATACATTTGAAAAATTGAATATCAATTTAGATGAGAATTTGCACATTCCTAGTATAAGTGCTTTAAATAATGCACGTAGAACAGCAATTAATATGTTGCAAGAAAAAATAATGAATAAATTCTTAGAAAGAAGAAACGAGAACTCATCTAAGCAGGTAGTGTCTCTTACTTCTTTACACAATGAAAAAGGTTCGGTCGAAAATACTATCAATGTACTTCAAAGGAAAATTAGCATTTTATTAGAAAATATTAATTTAGAATATGATTATACTCAGCTTGAAAATGTTGATAACATATACATTCCTTTAAAATTTTTCTTGAGCAAAAAATACAATACATTATTATTCAATTTATCGCGAAAATTTGATTTGTACATATATATGCCAACAATAATAAAACCAAACTACAAAAATTTATTACTAAACAATATTGATAACATCGTATCAGACTATGAAATTAAAGGATTTGTAATATCAAACATTTCTGGTTTTGAGCTTTTGAAAAAATATATTGGTAATGAAAAATATACATTTATCGCAAACTACACAATGAATATATTTAATGAATACAGCATTCAAGAACTTCAATCACTTGGAATAAATGTAGTAACACCGTCTGTAGAATTGAATAAATCTATTTTACAGAACTTATGTAGCAACAGTCCTCTACCAGTAGAATTAATAGCATATGGAAGAAATGTGCTAATGAATTCATCTTATTGTCTACTTGGAAAAAGCAATAAATGCTATCCAAAGTGTGACATGAAATGTAAAAACTGTACATCTTCTGCATTTGCAAGTCTATCAGACAATTCAAATACGTCAGTTGCAGATACTTCATGCACTGCAAAATACTATATAAAAGATCGTCTTGGATTTAAATTCAGAATAATTCCAGACAATATCCAAACCGTTACATCAATTTACAATAGCAAAATAACTTCGATAGATACACATGATTTTAAGATTTCAGCTGTCAGAATAAATATACTTGATGAAAATATAGAGGAAATAAATAATATAGTAACTTCATTGAAGAATGGCGATAAATTAGAAGGCAAAGAATATACAAACGGAAATTTAAATAGAGAGATTTAAAAATTTACAATAAATATTCTATGTTCATCTACTAAACCTGTAATTTATTACATTACAGGTTAAATTTTGCATTTTTATTAAAAAAGTGTTATAATTATGTTAATCGGAAACTATTTCAGTTCCGTAGAAAGTTTTTTTACATAAGTCAGGAGGAAAATATCATGACTAAAAAAATTCGGCTGTTCGCTGCCACACTCGCCATCACTTTTGCAGCAATTGCCTTTGGCGCAATCATTACGCACATGAACAATTACAACACTGCAAAAAATGCCCTTCGCCTTCTCTCTGTTGAAGGCGGAACCCAGTATACGTCTCTTATAGGAAGTTGGGACACCAACTTTGAGACAGGATCCGAACGTCACGAGCTGTATCAGTTATACAATCGTAGTAAAGATCCTACGGATGTCGTTATGGTTCTTACTACTGTTAGTAAGAGTGGCGAAACCCGAAAAGCGGCGCTTGTGGTAACGGGCGCCCCTGACAAACTGATGGATACCGGTAAACGCTTTAATGGCCTTCGTGGCCCGGTGGCGTTTGAGGACGTTACCAATTAACTCCTTCAGTTCTCGCTTATGTAGGCGGTGGCTCATTATTAGAGCCACCGCCTTTTTTACTTACTAACAATTTTTTAATAATTATGCATTGCTGTTAATTTTATGATTAAATCCATATCGTCATCTTCTGCTGCTTTATTTCTGCGTATTTTTCCACATTTTTTACATTTAAAAATTATTACATAGCCTTTTTTACTATCTATTTCAGCTCCTACTGGAACTAAATCTCCATGACATTCTTCTGCCCTGTCTCCCGGATTTACGTCTACATGTTTTGAATGTAAACAGTATGGGCAATGGTTTCTGCATGAGTAGCCTAACTTTGGCACATGTTTTCCACAATTTTCACATGTAAATTCTTCGTCTATTTCTGTAAAATTTCCAGCCATTTTTCGTTCCTTTCATTTTTAACTCTAGTCACCAAATATACTTCCACCAACAAATTCTCTTAATAATGAGTTTTGAGGTATTAGCCCCTCATCAACTTCTTCGAAATATTTTAAAAATTCTGCCAATCTCTTTGCTTCTGCATATTCTGGTTCTGCATTTGTTATTTCTTGTAACAATGGCAATGCTTGCTTTTTCAAAACACTTAATTCATATATTAGTGATGAATTAAACATAACATCACAATTTTCTTGGTATGGGAATATATTTTTATTTTCTCCCCTATTAACACTTGCCCATGTTCTTAATGTGTGTAATGCGCTATATCCTCTAAAATTGTTATCTCTAACAATTCTTCTGATTAATCTTGTATCTGTTGTAGATATTCTGTTGCAATAGTCTATGTTTAAAACAGTTAAATCGCTTATGTAAATCTTGTATTTTTGTTCCATTGGAATCGAACTTGTAAGTTTATCATTTAAGCAATGGATACCCTCTATTACAAGAATTTCGTCATCTGCAAGATGCATTTTTTCACCATTATAACGTTTTGTTCCAACTTTAAAATCAAATATTGGTACATCTATTGTTCCACCATCTAATAATGTTTTAATGTGATTATTAAATAGCTCTAAATCTATTGCCTCTAAACATTCAAAGTCATAGTCTCCATTTTCGTCTTTTGGATTGTCTACTCTTTCTACAAAATAATTATCAACCGAAATTGTTACTGGTTTTAAGCCATTTAATCTTAGTTCAACACCCAATCTTTTTGCAAAAGTAGTCTTTCCTGATGATGATGGACCAGCTATTAAAACCATTTTTACATTTTTTCTTTTTGCAATATCATCTGCAATATTTGCCATTTTCTTCTCATGTAAAGCTTCTGAAAGTAGTATAACATTCGAAGTTCTACCTTCTTTTATTTCTTTATTTAATTTATACAAAGTATCTATTTGAAGTACTCTGTGAATATCTTCGTATTCTTCCAAAGTAGATAATAACTTTTTGTTGCTCTTATAATTTGTAAGCTCGTTTGGCTTTTCTGCAGATGGATATCTAACTAAGAAACCATCACCATATTTAATAACATCAAAAACGTCTGTATATGCTGTTGTTACTGGCATTACTCCAAAGAAATAATTGAAATAATCTTCACAGTAATATAAAGATACTCCCTCTTTTTGAGTATTATCAATTTGAACAATTCCTCTCAAAGTTTTCTCGTTAGAATAAAACTCTTCTGCTTCTTCTTTAGTCATAACAACTTTTCTTATCTCTAAATTTTGATTAATTATCTCCTGCATTCTAGCCTTAACCTTTGCGATCATTTCATCTGTAATTTCCATGTTATCAATTTTGCAAAACATTGCACTAGATAGTTGATAATTTACACTAAGCAAAGCCTCTGGATAAACTTCGTTTAAAGCTTTTGCCATTATGTATAAAATTCCTCTTATATAAATTCTGTGTCCATCCTTTGAGCTCGTATCTAATAATTCAATCTTATCAATTTCGTTTACCTCATAATTTAAAGACTTAACCTCATTATTGCACATACACGCAATAATCTTTCTTCCCTCTTTTGTAGCGTTTTCTATCTCATTTTTGTATTTTTCTATAACCTTCATCTTGTTGTTTCAGTCCTTCCTTTAAAATATTGTACTTCATTTTTATATTGTATCATATTTTATGCAAATTTGGATATAATTATATTAAATTTTTTAAAATTATGGGAGGAATTTATGACTAATAAGAGAGTTTGTGAGATTTTAAAGAATAAAGACATTAAAGAAATTTATTACAATGACCAGCCTGTATGGATTCAAGAAGTACACGGAAATAAAGCAACAGTTGGGTTTGTTGGTTCTAATGATACAAAGGATTTATATATAAAAGAATTGTATGAAGCAAATTAGTACAATTCGGGGGCGAAGAAGAAATTATACAATTTAGTGACTGAGAAGAAAATGTACATGATAAGAACTAATTTAAATTTATAAAAATCTCGATATGATGCTCTTATTCGAAGCTCTTTAACACTCCTCGGAAAGCGTGCTCTACCCTATTTTTAAAATTTTAATTAGTTCTTAATTTTTTCGCCCCAAAATGGGCGTCCCTATTGGGCGAATTTATTTTAAATAATATTCTATCATTTGGGTGTATTCATCTTGTGCATTTAAACAAGTATCAATCAAATATCCTTTTTCTGTTTTATTTTGGTATTCTTTTAGTCCTCTATAATAATATAGTTTATCTTTATCTAAAATAATAAATGGAATTATATTGTTTTTCAAACATTCTTTAAATGCAATTATTCTGCCGACTCTACCATTTCCATCTTGAAATGGATGTATTTTCTCGAATCGAGCATGAAATTCTATTATCTCTTTTATTGTTACTTTTGGTAAAGAATTATACCATTCCATAAGTTTTTGTATGTCTTTTGGAGTTTGTTTCGGTGATGATGTTTTCATATTTCCTGCTTCGTTGGCTAATTTTTTGTAATCTCCAACATTAAACCATTCTTTTCTACTATCCATAGTTCCTTCTTTTAAAATTTTATGGAATTTTTTGATTATATCCTCTGTCAAGTTTTGGTCTGCTATATCCAGCATATAATCAACTAATTTAAAATGATTTGCAGTTTCTAATATATCATCTACACTCGCAACTGTTCCTCCCTCAAATAAAATGGTATTTGTCTCAAAAATATACCTTGTTTGTTCCTCAGTTAACTTACTTCCCTCAATATGATTCGTGTTATACGAGAACATAATCTGTGTATTATGATACAAATTGCCCTTTAAGCCCATCTCTTTTTGTTCTCTTAACACTTCTAATACATTAATTTTAGAAACATCAAATTTTTCTTCATCTTTTATTAATTCATCTACAGTTACATTAAACGTTTCCGCAAGCCTTTTTAATGACTCTATACTAGGTTCTATTGTTCCTGCTTCATACTTAGATATTGTTGCTGGTTCAACTCCTAATATTTCAGCAATATCTTTTTGAGTCATTTTATTTAATTCTCTATATTCTTTTATTTTATTTCCAACTTTCATAAACTAACTCCTCTATTTAAACTATATATATTATATCATATTATTGCCATAAAAGAAATAGTATATGTAATTTTCGTCGCATTATTTCCAAATAAGCAATATTTTAAATCAAACAAAAAGACTAGCTTCAAGCTAGTCTTATCAGTAATAGAGCCTGCTCTTGACTTTGCCAAGACTCCAGAACGCCTCCTACCTTCTCTACATGTTATATTTCTGGATTCCATTCGCTATGCGAGGCGTGAGCCTTCTTATAGCTTTCTGTTATCATTTTTATTTTTTCCTCTTATTTCAAATTTCTCGTCTCTAGCGTTCAGCTTTTCCTAGAAAAGTGAAACACGGAAACCGATGCCGTAGCTGCTGCTGTCAGGGCTATTGATGCCGCGGACAGCTGCAGGACCGCTTGAGCCTGCACCGTTGAAACTGCCTCCCCTGCAAGTACACGGACCGCTGGTGTTGGAAGTTTTTTCCAAAGTCCACTCCCATACATTTCCAGCTATGTCATAAATATTCATTACTTTATTTGTCTCTGATGTTCCTGTTGTTACTAATATTCCGTTTCCGTCTGAAGATTGAGCTATTTTATTTCTACTTGAATCTACAAAATTTGTAGTTGGCTTTGTTGATTGATTCCATGTTGAGCTTAATGACCAATCACTCATCGTTGCATATTTTCCTGTCTGACTTAATTGGAATACTGAATTTCTATAGTTTCCTATTGTTGTACTATTTGATGTTAATTTACGTGTATCTGTTACCTTTGCTGTGTCTTTACTCATAAATGCTAGCACTAAATCCCATTGTACTCCAAACATTAAACTACTTGTTTTTGTTCCTGAATTTACATTACTTGCTAAATTTTGTGCTTGTGTTCTTGTTACATATGTGTATGGATATGCATCTGCTTTTGTTACTGGTGCTGTTGTTGGTACTGGGTATTTTCCATTTACTTGTGCTTCTATACTTGTTCTATTAGTTCCAATTCCAGCTTCGTATCTTCCTACATAAAATCCTCCATTTTCATATACACTTTTTAACATACTATTTTTTAATGTTTTATACTCTGTTTCACTTAACCAGCCTTCATTTTTATCATCTGCATACCATGTGTCTGAATACTTAGTGCTTCCTCTATATGTTTTTGTATATTCCTTTAAATCATTTTCTATACTTGTATAATCTGCATCTGTAAATGTTGTTTTTCCAAGCCCTGTTTTAGCATAAACTGCTGTTGTTCTTGGTACTACTACCCACACATATTCATTTCCACTTCCATCTTTTATTACTAATCCTGTCTCTATTGTTCCTTCTTTTTTTGTAAATGTATTATCTGGAAAGTATGGGGCTGTTTCTTTTGTTGCTTCTGCTGGTACTTTTGTATCTGTTCCACTTCCTCCAGCTCCACCATTTCCGCTACCATTTCCAGCTAATGCACCTTCCATTTCACTTACCAAACCATTCATTCCTTTTAAGTCATTTTGGCTTGCTTCTGCAGATTTTGTTTCTGCATCCTTTGCTTTTGCTATTATTCCGTTATTACCTAGTACTAAATTAATACTTACTCCTGCAAGAATTAACAAGACTACTATTGTTATGACTAACGCAACTAGTGTAATTCCTTTTTTGTTTTTTAACATAAATTTCTTCCTCCTTGGTTTTATTTTCTCACATAAAAATTTATTTATGCAAGTAAAATAATATCATTATTTTCACACCAGTGCAATAGTTTTTCCTTATTTTTTTAATTTTGTCGTTTTTTGTTGTATTTTGTCGTATTGCATTTTTCGTTTATAGAGAATTTAAGAAAAATAATATATTAGCTCACAGTTTAAATATTTTCACTTTTTCTCATAAAAAAGAAGAACGTCCATATTTTTTTAACGTTCCTCTTCAATAATTATTATGATGCTCTTATTCGAAGCTCTTTTTAGCTCCTCAAAAGGCAAGTTTTACCTTATTTTTAAAATTTGAATTAGTTCTTAATTTTTCGCCCAAAAAGGGGCGTCCCTATTGGGCGAATTTTCTATTTAGACATATATTCTTTTGTTTTTGTTAAGATTATATTCTTAACATTTTTTGTTACTATTTCTTCGTCTGTTTCATCGTTTTCTTCTATGTAAGCAACTGCCAATGCTCTTATTACACTGGTTACTCTGCTTTCTAATAAAAGTTTTTCTTTATTCTTTTTCATTTTTCTGTGCAAGTACCATCTTAATAATAAGTTGCCCCTTGTTTTGCATATGTAATTTTCAACTTCTTCTTCACATATGTCTTGAACTCTCGTACCTCTTTTGCAAAATTTACGGCCACTAGCAACTCTTTCGAATTCTTTTGCATCTTCAAATGATTCTATTTTTAATATTTTATCCGTTGAAACTGAAGTCTCTTCGTTTTCTAATTCTTTCGTTTTTTTCATAATCATTCCACCTTTAGTAATTTTACACTACTATAATACCATTACTAAAATTTTATTGCAAGAGGATTTTACTATAAATTTTATAGCCATTCCCCATTTTTCTTTATGTATATTTTCTTTATTATTTCTACTAACACTGAATATATTGCCAATAGTAGTATTACAAATCCATAATATTTTAGTGGTAATATTTCAAAGTGAAAGCTTGGTATGTTGTGTAGCAATATTGGTGTTAATATTGTTCCAATTATTGTTCCAAAAGTTCCGAGTGTTAGCCATTTATTTGCTCTTGATTCTATGAATGGCCTTTTAGCTGTACGCACGTAATGGATTATCATTGTTTCTGATATTAAGCATTCTACAAACCATGCAGTCTGGAAGAATGTTTCTTTGCTTGCATTATATCCAAATAAGAACCAGAAACCTAAAAATGCAAGTACGTCTATTAATGAGCTTGTTATTCCCATTACATTCATGAATTTGCTAATTCCTTTTGTGCTCCATTTTTTTGGCTTTTCTAGAAATTCTTTGTCTACATCATCATATGGAATTGCAATTTGAGATATGTCATATAAAAAATCTTGTAATAACATTTGTATTGGCAATAATGGTAAAAATGGCAAGAAAACACTTGCAATTACAATACTAAACACGTCCCCGAAGTCTGAGCTTAAAGCCATTTTCATATATTTTATAATATTTCCATATACTCTTCTGCCTTCTAGCACACCTTCATAAATTACTTTCAAACTTCTTTCTAGCAATATTATATCTGCCGCTTCTTTTGCAATATCTGTTGCTGTGTTTACACTTATTCCAACATCTGCTATGTGTAGCGAAGGCGAGTCATTAACTCCATCTCCCATGTAACCAACTACATGGCCGTTGTTTTTTAGCTGCTTTACTACTCTTTCTTTTTGCAATGGATTCATTCTAGCAAAAACATTAACTTCTTCAACCTTTTTTGCAAGCTCTTCATCAGACATCTTGTCTATATCTGTTCCTAGAAGTGTTTCCGTATTTTCTAATCCAACAAGATTACAAATATTATTTGCAGCATATGGATTGTCTCCAGTCAATATTTTCGTTGTAATTCCAATACTTTTCAATTTCTTTAATGTAGCTTTTGCATCTTTTTTAGCCGGATCTAAGAATGCAACAAATCCAATAAATGTCATGTTTGCCTCATCTGAAACATTAAATACATTTACTCCCCTGTACTCTCTTTTTGATGCAATTGCTATAACCTGCATTCCTTGCACAGCATATTCTTTGGCCTTTTGCTCAACTATTTCAACCATTTCTGGTGTTAGCTCATTTACATGTCCATTGTATTTTACCTTGGTGCATACCTTCAAAATTTCTTCCAATGCCCCTTTAGTAAACATTCTATAACCGTTATTTTTGTTACTCTTTACAACAACACTCATTCTCTTTCTCGTATAATCGAATGGTATCTCATCTATTTTAGTATAATCGTTCACTATTTCTTTTACATTCTTTTCGTTTCCATATATGATAATCGCTCTATCGACTAAATTTTTCATTCCAGTCCCGAAATAACTATTTAAATAAGCATATTCTAATATTGATGTATCTTCGTTTCCATTAACATCTATATATTTTTGAAGAACAATTTTATCTTCTGTAAGAGTTCCTGTTTTATCTGTGAACAAAACATCTATTGCACCCAAATTTTGAATTGAGTTTATATTCTTAACAAGAGTTTTCTTCTTTGCTAATACCTTTGTGCCTCTCGTCAAATTTACATTTACTATCATTGGAAGCATGCTTGGAGTAATTCCAACAGCAACAGATAAAGCAAACAGTATAGCCTCTAACCAGTCTTTTCTGATAAAGCCATATATTACAAAAACTGCAACAGATACAACAATCATGTATCTTATTAGCATTTTTGTTATATTATTCATTCCCTTTTCAAAGTTTGTTGGCTCTTTCTTAGTCTCAACCTCTTTACTCATTCTTCCAAGGTATGTTGTAAAACCAGTATCTATAACAACTCCAGTTGCTCTGCCACTTACAACACTAGAACCCATTAAACACACATTTGAAATAGAAAATATCTCTTTTGCATCATTGGTATTTTGTGTAACTTTTTCAACTGGAACACTCTCACCAGTAAAAACAGATTGGTTCACAAATAAGTCTTTGCTGTCTATCAGCATTATGTCCGCTGGAATCATAGAGCCTGCACTCAAATGCACAATATCACCTGGCACAACCTTTTCAACTCTTATCTCTTTTTCTTTTCCGCCCCTTACAACATTGGTTGTGGTGTACATTTTAGCTTTCAACTCTTGATTAAATTTATACACACTATAATCTTGAAAATATCTAATTAATGCACTAATAACAGCAATTCCAAGAATTATATATGTACTCAAAGCATCACTCAAAAAATAGTTTATTACAGCCAGTACAATTAAAATAATTATAAATTTATCCTTAAAACTATTAAACAAAAAATATAATCGGCTCTTCTTCTCATTCTTAACAACAACGTTAGGACCATTCTTTTCTAGTAACTCTGTTGCTTTATTTTCTGTTATTCCATTTTCACTTGTATTATATTCTTTTAGTACTTCTTCCTTTGTTTTCTTTGATATTTCTGAATATTTATTTAATAATTCATTATCTTCTTTTTTTATTTTCTTTTTAATCTCAAATAATTGAATCATTTGTTACTTCCTCCATGCTTTTTATGATGTATTTTTAACATCATTTTTAACATCTCCAATTATAGTAATATGAAAAAAAATTGTCAATAAAAAATTAGCCTTACCTTAATTTTGTAAAGCTAATTTTCTAGTTTTAATATTTCTTTTTATTATTTTATTTTATTATTTTTTTGACTTCTTCAGTGCTTAATTCCACAATCTCTGCAATTTTTTCAATTGGTGTATCTAAAGAATGTAGTTTTTTTACAATCTCTATTTCTCTATCTTTTCTACCACGTTTTTCGCCTCGTTTTTCACCAATCTTTACTCCACGTGCTTCTCCCTCTTTTTCGCCAATTTCTCTATTTGTTTCCATTTCTACATTGTATCTCATAATACTCCACTCACGTTCTTCATATTTAGCTATTTCATCTGGATCTTTGCTTAATTTATTTAGTTCTTTTACTGTTTTATTTATTTCTTCATTCTCTTTTGCCGACATTTCTACTTTTTCCTCCTTACTTCCATCTATCAACCATAGCCATTGTTCTAGCTTTGTGTTGCAGTCTGGATTTTTTTCTTTAAATTTAGGCAGTTCTATAAAGTGCATTTCAAATGTATTTGTTGCCTCTTCCTCTTCTTTTTTATAACCCATATCAACAAATTCTATTGGTTTTGTATCCT
>ENA-OROX01000637-OROX01000637.1-human-gut-metagenome-genome-assembly--contig:-NODE-637-length-34446-cov-5.908668_pt1 | contig 34446 bp, 31 predicted proteins | sample MGYA00242133_ERZ509058 | MGnify/ENA primary metagenome ERZ509058 (study PRJEB26280, sample SAMEA2338751) | human gut metagenome | biome: human gut; feature: human-associated habitat; material: faeces...
AGTAGTTCATCATAGAGAACATACCTTTCTTCATCTCTCCGCCGTACCATGTATTCACGATAACCTGCTCTTTGCTTGTGATGTTGAACATTACTGCTGTCTCTGAGTTCAGTCCTAATTCTTTGTAATTTTCAACTTTTGCTTTAGAAGCATTGTATACTACGAAGTCTGGCTCAAAGTTTTCAAGCTCTTCTTCTGAAGGTTTGATGAACATATTTGTTACGAAATGAGCCTGCCATGCAACTTCTACGATGAAACGGATTGCCATACGTGTATCTTTGTTTGCTCCGCAGAATGCATCTACAACATAAAGTTTTTTGTCAGAAAGTTCTTTGATCGCAATATCTTTTACTGCTTTCCAAGCTTCCTGTGTTGCAGGATGGTTATCATTCTTATATTCATCAGATGTCCACCATACAGTATCTTTTGAATTCTCATCAACTACGATGAACTTATCTTTTGGAGAACGTCCAGTGTAGATACCTGTCATTACATTGACTGCACCAAGTTCACTTTCCTGTCCTTTTTCAAAACCTTCGAGTTCTGGTTTTGTCTCTTCCTCAAATAATAATTCATAAGAAGGATTGTGTACGATTTCTGTCGTTCCTGAAATGCCATACTTGCTTAAATCGATTTTAGCCATCTTCATTTAACCTCTTTTCTTTTATTTGCTGCTGTATATTTATAAATTCTAGTCTTGTTATATTCTCCCACAACAGCATTTGTTTTATTATTGCATTTTTCTACGCAAAAGTCAATACTTTAACAATCTTTTCACAATGTGTTTTTGCAAGTTCTTTCTCTAAAACTTTTATTTTTTATTCTATTTTTTGTTTTAAAAGCACAAAATGCAAGATTTCACACGAAATCTTGCATTTTATGTATTTTTATCAATACAGAAAATATATTTATCATTTTGTAAACGTTCTATACTTCCAGAATATTCTTCACTGTATCTTTCATCTTATCAGCATCACATTCCAGATCATGCAGAATATTTGCATTCAGGATATCTTTGATCGCCTGCGGCATCTCACGTCCTGATGTTTCTTCCAGAACCTTCAGAAGACTGAACTCATCCTGATCTGCATACTTCGGATCAATTGCACTCATGACACTCTTCACGAATTTATATGGACTTGCTGTTGATGCAATCACGCATTTCTTATTGTCTCCACTGTTCTTCTGATAAGATTCACACACATAAGATGCTACACTTGTATGTGTATCCATCACATACCCTGTCTTATCATATACTTTCTTGATATTCTGCGCACACTCTTCTTCTGTCGCATATCCAGCTGCGAAATCATCAAGACGTGCCTTCATATCTTCTGTAATTGTATATTTTCCTGTGGATTTTAATGCTTCCATCATATCTTTTGTCTTCTGGTCATCATCTCCGCTGATCCGATAAAGCAGACGTTCCAGGTTGCTTGAAATCAGGATATCCATAGATGGTGATGTTGTGAGGATAAACTCACGGTTTCTGTCATAATCACCTGTCTGGAAGAAGTCAAATAACACTTTATTGTCATTCGATGCACATACCAGTTTATCGATTGGGACTCCCATCTGTTTTGCATAGTATGCAGCCAGGATATTACCAAAGTTACCGGTCGGAACTACTACATTGATCTTCTCACCGTCTTCAATCTCTTCATTTTCCAGAAGTTTGGCATATGCATTGACATAATATACCACCTGGGGAACCAGACGTCCGATATTGATCGAGTTGGCTGATGAGAACTGATAGCCTTTCTTCGCAAGTTCTTCTGCAAGTTCTTTATCCTCGAACATGGCTTTTACACCACTCTGGGCATTATCGAAATTGCCATGGATCGCTACTACATTTACATTTTCGCCTCTCTGTGTCACCATCTGAAGTTCCTGCACTTTGCTGACTCCGTTCTTAGGATAGAATACGATGATCCTTGTTCCTTCCACATCTGCAAATCCGGCAAGTGCAGCTTTTCCTGTATCTCCGGATGTGGCAGTCAGGATTACGATTTCATTCTTTACATCATTCTTCTTTGCTGAAGTCGTCATCAGATGTGGCAGAATAGATAACGCCATATCTTTGAACGCGATCGTTGCACCATGGAATAATTCCATATAATAAGTATCATCTACTTTTACAAGCGGTGCGATCTCTTCTGTGTCAAATTTGCTGTCATAAGCTTTATCGATACAGCTTTTCAGTTCTTCTTCCGTAAAATCTGTCAGGAACTGTTTCATTACGAGATATGCGATCTCCTGATATGTCTTTCCTTTCAGATCCGACATTGATACATCCAGTTTCGGAAGTTCTGATGGTACAAAAAGTCCTCCGTCCGGGGCAAGTCCCTTCAGAATTGCTTCAGATGCTGTTACTTTCAGATTCGAATTTCTTGTACTTTTGTAATATAAACCCATGCCAATGCTCTCCTTATATGATTACTTTCTCTTGCTGTTTGTATATTTTACAAGTCCACCTGCAGCGATCAGTTTCTGCATGAATTCAGGGAAAGGCTGTCCCTGGAATTCCGTGCCTTTTGTTCTATCGTAAATCTTACCGCTGTCAAAGTCGATCTCTACTTCATCACCTGCTTCGATTGCTTTTGCCGCTTCCGGACACTCAATGATCGGAAGTCCGATATTGATCGCATTACGATAGAAGATTCTTGCAAACGTCTCTGCGATAACGCAGCTGACACCTGCTGTCTTAAGACATAATGGCGCATGTTCTCTTGAAGAACCGCATCCAAAGTTCTTGTTGGCAACAATAATATCTCCAGGCTGTACTTTATTTACAAATTCAGGGTCGATATCTGCCATTGCATGGCTTGCAAGTTCCTGTGCATCGAATGAATTCAGATATCTTGCAGGAATGATTACATCTGTATCTACGTTATCTCCGTATTTAAAAACATGTCCTAAAGCTTTCATTATTTGTCACCTACTTTCTCTGGGTTAGCGATATATCCTGCGATCGCACTTGCTGCTGCTACTTCCGGTGATGCCAGATAAATCAAGGAATCTACATGCCCCATTCTTCCTACGAAATTGCGGTTTGTTGTAGATACACATTTTTCTCCTGCTGCCATAACACCCATATGTCCACCCATACAAGGTCCACAGCTTGGTGTGTTGACTGCACATCCTGCGTCTACGAAGATTTCCAGAAGGCCTTCTCTGATACACTGTTTGTAGATCTTCTGTGTTGCCGGAACGACCATAACACGTACATCCGGATGAACAGTATGTCCCTGAAGAATGGCAGCTGCTTTTCTCATATCTTCCATTCTTCCGTTTGTACAGGATCCGATCACGACCTGATCGATCTTGATTGGTTCCATTGCTTCGATCTCGTCAATCGTCTTCGCATTGCCCGGAAGATGCGGGAATGCTACTGTTGGACGGACTTCGGAAAGATTGATCTCTACAACACTTTCATATTCTGCGTCCTCATCTGCTTCGTACACTTTATATTCTTTCTTTGTATGTTCTTTTAAGTATTCTTCTGTCTTTTCATCTACCGGGAATATTCCGTTCTTGGCTCCGGCTTCGATTGCCATGTTTGCCATTGTGAATCTGTCTGCCATAGAAAGATTCTTGATTCCGTCTCCGGTAAATTCCATGGATTTGTAAAGAGCTCCGTCCACACCGATCTTACCGATGATATGGATGATGATATCTTTACCACTTACATATTTGCCAGGCTTTCCTGTCAGTACGAACTTGATCGCACTCGGAACTTTGAACCACAGTTCTCCCATTGCCATACCTGTTGCAATATCGGTTGTTCCGACACCTGTTGAGAATGCACCCAACGCACCATATGTACAGGTATGAGAATCTGCGCCAATGATACATTCCCCTGCTGCAACAACTCCGGCCTCCGGAAGGATTGCATGTTCTACTCCTGATTTTCCCTGTTCAAAATACCAGCTAAGTCCCTGATTCTTTGCAAATTCACGGATCGATTTTGAGTTCTCTGCTGATTTGATATCTTTATTCGGTGTAAAGTGGTCTGGTACCAGTACCACCTTGTCTTTGTCAAATACTTTGTCTGCCATCTGTCTGAAGATTGGCAGAGCCATAGGACCTGTGATGTCATTTGCCATGACTACATCTAACTTTGCTTCTATTAACTGACCGGCTGTCACGCTGTCAAGACCTGCATGAGCTGCCAGTATCTTCTGTGTCATCGTCATTCCCATAACGAACCTGTACCTCCTTGATTTCTCATAGTTTTATACTGTATTTTAGCACAGTAAAAAAGGGCATGCAAGAAATTATAAATTTTAGTGCATAATTTTTCACTTCTGTTTCTTGATATTATGCAGGTATGGGATCTCAATCGGATCGATCGGAGTAGCCGGATTTTCAATTTTTCCCTTCAGAGTTCTTTTGTGTTTCTTAAGGAGCGCACCACCTTTGTTATAGAACCAGAAAGAATATGTCAGAATTTTATGGGCCGGTCCCATCTTGTCTTTTGCCGTCTTTCCATAGAGCACTCCGCCTGCTTCAATCGCAACTTTACTCCGTATCAATGCGATCAGCTCTGTCTCACAGGTAACTCTTTCCGGAAGAATCGTATAGCCTGTCCCGATGCAGTCCGGTCTGTGTGCATCGCTTCCCCCTATTCCCGGCTTTTTATATTTTTCCGCAAGCTTTCTTGCACCTTCGTTCGATTCTGCAGATTCACATGCATTAAAAGCCTCTATAAAGTCAAATCGCTTGATCAGTTCCGGTGACTTATAGAATCTGCTGGTATTCGTAAAGCTCAGGTACTTTTCTCCGCATGGATGTGCAGGTCCTAAGATCCCACCATGTCTGTGCACAAAGTCGATCAGCACAGACACCGGAAGTCCCTTCACTTCCAGGAGACGCATCTTAACACCTTCCGGCATGATACAGATAATATGACCTGCATCCAGTGTATCATATTCGATTCCCTTCAGAACTACGAAGTCTTCATGTACCTTTCCTTTCATGTGATATTTCCAGTGACGATAGCCATGATAAGTGTCATGATCCGTGATCAGCATTCCGTCAAATCCTTTTTCTTTCAAGGTTGTGATGTATTCATCCAAGCTTACCCGGCTGTCCACTGAGCCTTCCCGCACATGGCAATGCATATCTATCTTCATAAGTAAGCCTCCTTAACTTTATTCTTAATAGTATTATATCACATCCCTCTTAAATTACAACGAAACTGCTTCCCGGCTTTCTTATATCTTTCTTAATCTGATCTGTCAAAATAATACATCCTGCCTGTAGGTAACAGTTTCTATTGCATATTTCGGTATAAAAAATACCTGATGCAGTTTTTAATTTTCTGCACCAGGTGTTTTTCTTATCACATTCGTATATAGAAATTACTGTCTGTGTCGGATTTTCTGCATTAATCAATATCGTCAGAATGAAAAACTACAACATCTGAATCATCTGTTTCAAAAATCTCCACATCATCTTCATCCAGAAATCCGTCTTCCGGCTCATCCGTTTTTTCAACTGTCACAACATCTTCATCGTCGTCCAGATTATCTTCATCTGGCTTCGTATCATCCAGATCAAATATTTCTGTCACAGTCTCTTCCTTATCTGTATCTTCAGCATTATCCGTTTTTTCTTTATCCCCGGCTGCTTCCATACTTTCTTCCGGCTCTCCATCATCTAAAAGCATTCTTGCTTTTTCAACCTCAGACTCCATAGATACCTGTTCTTTGATCTTCTTTGAGAATATCTTTTCTTTCTTTCCAATCTTTCTGGACTGCATCATCGTCTGAACTACAATTCCGATCACTGCGATTGCTGCACTCATCACATATCCGATCCAGCCAATCTTCGTCATTCCACACACAAACGGTAATGCCATTCCAGCCTCTACACCGCCCATGATGCCAGTCACAAATATAACAAAAAACTCAGCAAAAATTACCGTAAGTATCGCAACGATCAGAGCGATAACCGCACAAATAGCAAGTACTATCACTGACTTTGTTTCAAGCAGCGTAACAAATGTGCCGAAGGATCCGAAAAATGTCATAATAAAGATTCCAAATTTGCGAAGTGCCGCACACATAACGCATAATATTACCGCACACACTGCAACCGCCACAAGCATTTTTGTCATATCAAAGCCGGCAATCACTCCTACCGTTGCTCCAATAACTGCTCCCACAGCCAGTCCTACAAGTGCCGATAACACCCTTACAATTTTCAGTCCAAACAAAGCTATGATTACTCCTACCACAACTGTTGCGATCAAAGCCCCCATAATTTCCGGCGTCTTTCCTGCAACAAAGATACTCGTGGGTCCGTCTGCCGATTTCAAAACTGATGTTACATTCTCCATATCCATACTCCTTTCTCTTATACCCCTCATTATACATAATCAGCGCTGCCGGTTTTGTATTCTCAAAAGTATAAAAGGCCGTGTTTCCGAAGATTCACAGCCTCTGGTTCCATATCTGCCTTTAGAATGCTACTGCTCCCGTTGATGTTCCGTTAATTACATAATAAACAGCTGACTCTTCTGGCTTTATGTATAAATCCATTGTCTTGATATCTCCGATTTTGTTTCCAGAAGATGTCCATGCTTTTTTTACTCTTGCAATGATTTCTTTTTCTTCCACCTGTTTTCCATAGTATTCAACAAAAGCACTTACTTTAATCTCTTTCTTTGCTGTAGATTTCTTAGCTGTTGTTTTCTTTGTCGTTGTCTTCTTAGCTGTCGTCTTTTTAGCAGGTGCTTTTTTGGCAGTTACTTTTTTCTCTGCTGTTTTCTTTTCTGCTGCCTTAGGCTCGGTTTTCTTCTCTTCTGCTTTCTGCTCAGGCTTCTTTTCTTCCGGTTTCTTTTCTTCTGCTTTCTTCTCAGCCTTTTTCTCTTCCGGCTTAGCTTTTTCTTCTTTTACAATTGAGTTTACTGGCTCTGCCTTTAGAGCTGCGACTTTCTTCTCAGTCTCCTTCTCTATCTTCTTCGGCTCTGCTGCTGCCACTACCTTCACTGTCTCTGCTTTCTTTACTGTCTCTGCTTTTTCTGATGTCTTAGTTTCTGGTGCAGTTACTTTAGCAGTTACATCTTTTGTGGTTGCTGTTGTTACTTTTTTTGTAGCCATTTTATTTCCTCCTAAATCTCTCTAAGCCCTATTACCTAGTTGTCAATATTATAACACATTCTTCCAAAAATGCAATTCCACGCCATATTACATGCACATTACACACCAAACATCTCTAAAATCAGCCCTGCTGCCACAGCAATTCCATATAATACTGCAATAATCTTTACGTTTTCTTTCTTATCCGGATTTACCTTAAACAAAACGACCAGACCAATTCCGGCCCCTGTACACAATCCCGCAATAACCGATGCAAATGAAATTGCTCCACTTAAATATAGCTGTGTCAGAATCACAGATGCCGCACAGTTAGGGAGCAATCCGATCAACGCTGCGATCACCGGCTGGAATACTGTATCCCCCAGCATCATAGCAGAAATCCTGTCAATTCCCAGTACTTCAATACACAGATTTAAAATAAATGTAAATACAAATAAATATAAGAATATCTTTCCGGTATGACGAAGTGCCGGCTTTACAATTCCGGATGAATGATTGTGACATCCACAGTCATGACAGAGTTCTCCTTCATGATGTGGAACTGCAATTTCCTTTTTAAAGAAAATATCCACCAGATATCCTGCAACGATCGCAATGATCACTTTCGCCAGAAGCAATATACCAATCTTGCCGGCATGCTCCGGATTTCCCATAATAATAAGAATTGCTTCGTCCGATGTTGCCAGAAATACAGCAATCAATGTTCCGATCGTAATAATCCCTCCAGAATATAGATTGGCTGCCATAACTGAAAATCCACACTGTGGAACACATCCTACTACTGCTCCTACTACCGGTCCGGCCTTATCTACTTTTATCATAAGCTTTTTTGTAAAATCACTGGAATAGTGTTCCAGTGCCTCTATCAGCAGAAAGGCCAGAAACAGAAACGGGAGCATCTTAATACAGTCAATCGCCGCATCAGTAAATACATCAATCAGCATTTCCATAATTTCTATCTCTCCTTTATCTATTTTTTCATAACATTTTTATTCTAGTTTGTATGTCCGTATTTTTCAAGCAAAACATGCCATTCGGCATTACATATTTTTTCTCAGTTATTCTGTAATTTTCAGTCTTTTTTCTGTATAATACATTATATATAGACTATTTTCACAGAAGGGACGTGATCATATGAGTACTTTTGAACGAATCCGGTCCGGTCTTCCGGGTCTTGACTCTATGCTTGATTCCATCCGTATGGGCGATAATGTCGTCTGGCAGGTATCCAGCATGGATGACTATATGCACTTTGTAACTCCACTCTGTAACCAGCTTCATGAAGAAGGAAAGGAACTTTTATACATGCATTTTTCCGGACACCCTGCTCTTCTTCAGGCCGGTAACGAAATTCGTGTCTATGAATTCGATCCTTCGGAAGGATTCGAAGCTTTTACAATGAATGTCCGGCGCCGGATCAAAGCAGAAGGACGTGACGCCTTCTATGTATTTGACTGCCTTTCCGACCTGCAGGCTGCATGGGCTACCGATCTTATGATGGGGAATTTCTTTAAAGTTACCTGCCCTTATCTGTTTGAGTTAAATACAGTTGCATATTTTCCACTTCTGCGCGGGCAGCATTCTTTCGACGCCGTTGCCCGTATTCAGGAAACTACACAGCTACTTCTGGATGTATACACCGATAGTGAAAGTCTCTATATCAATCCTTTAAAAGTCTGGAACCGCTATTCTCCGAATATGTTTCTTCCGCATAAATATATGGAAGAAAATGGTTCATTTCTTCCGTTGAAAGGAGGATATGAGATTAGTCGTTTTTATACATTGGTGGATGCACTTACCAACACTTCTGAGAACCAGAACCTGGACAGCTGGGAACGCTTCATCACGGATACCCGGCGCACTTACCGCAGAGAAGGTATCTTTACCCCGGCGGTCGAAGATATCATTTCCCATACTATGATGTCAAACGATGAGAAAATCCTTTCGCTTTTAAAGACCTATTTTGAACCGGATGATTATTTTCTTGTATATAAACGCATGATCGGCACCGGCTGTATCGGCGGCAAGGCATGCGGTATGCTTCTCGCAAGAAAGATCATTCAAAAAGATAACCCCGAAGCATTTGCCCATATGGAACCGCACGATTCCTATTATCTTGGTTCCGATGTATTCTATACTTATATTGTACATAACAAATTCTGGCGTCTTCATATCCATCAGAAGACAAAACAGGGATACTTCAAACTGGCTCCGCAGCTGGAACAAGCCTTTCTTTCCGGTTCTTTCCCGGAATCCATACGGCTTCAATTCATCCGTATGCTGGAATACTTTGGACAGCGTCCGATCATCGTCCGTTCCAGCAGTCTTCAGGAAGATGCGTTCGGTAATGCATTTGCCGGAAAATACGAATCCGTCTTCTGCATCAACACCGGTACCATGGACGAGCGGCTTACGGAACTGGAAAATGCGGTCCGCACCGTATATGCCAGCACTATGAATACTTCCGCTCTGGAATACCGCAGGCAGCGCGGACTTGGATTCAAAGATGAACAGATGGCGCTTCTGATCCAGCGTGTATCCGGATCTATGTACGAAGATTTTCTCATGCCAAATGCTGCAGGTGTCGGCTACTCTTACAGTGCTTATAAATGGGATGATTCTATCGATGCTTCCGACGGTATGCTGCGTCTGGTAATGGGACTTGGCACAAGAGCTGTTGACCGTACAGAAGGAGATTATCCACGTATTGTGAATCTCTCTGCCCCGGAACGTTCCACCCTTACCGAAAGCTGGGCAAAACATCAGTATTCACAGCGTTACGTAGATCTTATGGATTATACAACAAAATCTCTGTCATCCAGACCACTCAAAGACGTCACACCATATATGGATTCCTGGTATAAAAAACTGGTACTGGAACACGACAGCGATGCCGAGCGGACGTTCCGTGAGCGCGGACAGCGGCGTGAGATTCTCTTTGCCAACTGCGAAGGACTTGTCCGGAATACAGAATTTACCGGCTGTATGAAATCTCTTCTTCATACATTGCAGCAGGCTTACCAATATCCTGTCGACATCGAATTCACCATCAATGGAACTGATACCGGTGAATTTGTATTTAACCTGTTACAGTGCAGACCGCTTCAGGTCGGCACAAGAAGAGATGCCGTAACCGTTCCTTCGCTCCCGGAAGATAAAACAGTGTTCTCCGTTACCGGTTCTTCCATGGGCGGGTCCCGGGCAGAAGATATTGACTATGTAGTCTTCGTCGACTCCAGAGCTTATTATGAATTCCCGTATAAACGAAAACCAGATATCGCCCATATTATTGGAGACATCAATCATCATTTCCGCAAAAGCAATCAGAACCTGCTTTTGTTCGTACCTGGACGTATCGGAACTTCCTCACCGGAACTTGGGGTTCCTGTAAGCTTTGCCGCGATCAATCACTTCTGTGCAATCTGCGAAATGTCGGACAGTGAAGTTGGATACATGCCAGAGCTTTCTTACGGAAGCCATATGTTCCAGGATCTGGTAGAGGCAGAGATTTTTTACACCGCGTTATTTGACACTCCAAAGACACGGATTTTTAATCGTACTGTTTTTCACGATATGCCTAACATTCTCACGGAAATACTGCCGGATTGTAAAGAGTATGAAGACATTGTAAAAGTATGCCATACGGAAGGCATGCATTTGAAGTTATACTCAGATATTCAGAACAGTGAAACCGTACTGGGATTCGAATCATAATCAAATACATCACAACACACAAGAAATGAGCAGCGTACACTGCTCATTTCTGTTTTATACATTATTAGATTATATTCATTGTCAGTTATCTTTTATAGATTCCCTCCAGTATATCTACGGTCCCTTCAATTCCAAGAAGGCTTGCATTCAACAATATCTCATGAGAACTGATGCTTCCCCATTCCTGCCCCGTATGGGTTTCGTAATAGTATTTCCGTTCTCTGTCCATTCGTTTAATGCGGTCGAGAGCCTTCTTCTCAGACACATCGTATCTTTCTGCAATACGTTTGATACGGTCAGCCCTGTCAGCACAGATAAATACATTGATACAGTTCGGATTATCCTTCAAGATATAGTCCGCACATCTTCCAACGATTACACATGGTCCGCGTTCTGCAAGCTTTTTGATAATTTCCGTCTGTAATTCATACATCTGTTCAGATAACGGCTGTACATATTCTTCCGAATTAATATAGGAAGAATATCCCATCGGTGTGATCAGATAACTGGATACAAAACTGTTAAGAGACGTCTCATCAATTGCCTTTGCAGTCTCCTCTCTGATATCCATCTTCTCCGCTGCCATTCTGACCAGATTGTTATCATATAACGGAATATCCAGTCTTGTTGCAAGAAGGTTGCCAATCTCATGGCCGCCGCTTCCAAACTGTCTGCCTATTGTTATGATCTTATGTGTCGTCATAGGTATCCCTCCTTCGGATGAAAGTATCACGATTTCTTTGTCTATCATTATACATTGATTCGTCAGAAAATACCATATGTTTTTAATGATTAATCAGTTAATTCCTCGCATTTTTCTGTTGGATAGATTACTCCCTCTTTCATAACAAATGCACAGTCTAATAATGCATACGGATCTGTCATCAGGTCTCTTTTCCATGCTGCAATATCTGCATATTTTCCCGGTTCCAGTGTACCGATCTTATCTTCCAGCTGAAGTATCTCTGAATTAACCTTTGTTGCCGCATGTAAGGTACGGAAAGTGCCCATACCGCTCTCCATCCACGCTTTAAATTCATATCCACTTTCATAATTCTGATGTGTTGCAACCATGTCCGTGCCGTATCCTAACTTACACTTGCAATTTTTGATCACTTCACGACCTGCCTGCAATGCGTCTTTATAATATTCCAGTTTAATTCTATATTCTTCCTGCTTGGTCTGTATCATAACCGGATCATAATGTACCGCTTCTTCGTACGGGCAGAATGTAGGAACAACATATACATCATTATCTATGATCATCTGTGCCGTTTCTTCATCCATAAGTGAACAATGTTCCATTCCGTCAATTCCGAATTTTATCAGTTTCTGCATATGATCTACACTATATACATGTGCTGTAACAGTCTTTCCCCATTCATGGGCAGTATCCATGATTGCTTTCAGCTCTTCATCATTCATCTGCTGTTGTGACGGATTATCATATGGCGTAAAGAAGCCTCCCGTTGCCATGATCTTAATAAAATCCGCACCATATTTTATCTCTTCTCTGACCGCATTTACAAAGAAATCTTTTCCGGCTCCGAGACTCAATCTCAGGTTCTGCACTATATTAGATAATTCCGGATTTCTTGCAAATCCCTGCGACAGATCACCATGGCTTCCTGCCGCACACAGAAATCTAGGTGCTGCCACAATTCTCGATCCTGTGATATACCCTTTTTCTATTGCTCTTTTTACATCCAGAACTCCAAAACCATTCGAAGTAATTCCTCCCGGATGTCTGACTGTTGTAAATCCTCTGGAAAGTGTTTTCTGTGCAGTTCTGATGATCGCGATCGTTTTTGCTTCTTCTGAAGTAGTATATACTTCTTCTCTTATTGTGTGCCAGTCTATATAATCCATATGCATATGCGCATCTATCATTCCCGGCGTAACGGTTGCATCCGAAAGATCCACCACTTCTGCTGTCTCCGGCTGTGGAATTTCTCTGCCAACAGCCTCTATCTTATTGTCTTTGACCAGTATCTTATATCCTTCTTTGAATTCCGCATCTATACCATTATAAAGTTTCCCACAAATAATATATGTATACTTACTCATACGCTGCTCCTTTCCATGAACACTATTTTACTTCTTTTTGTTTTTCTTTTTTATAATCCATCACATAGATGATTACCGATACTGCAATCGCAATCAGCATATAATATGCACTGTTTACTGCGGTAAAATAACAGAAAAACAGACAAATCGCCAATGGTACCAGAAAATACAAAAACTGTTTTTTCCCTTTCAGAACTGTCTGCGCAACCAGACCTCCGAACAACGCCGGTACAACATAATCAAATGCAGGCTTGATCACCGGAGATTCCAAAACCGGTGCAAGCGGAGTTGCAATCACGACACCCAACGCTACGATCACAACGGTTGTAATTACAGATGCTCCACATGCAATGATTGCCATTGTATGACATTCCTCGGTATTCGGTTTAATTCCCAGTGAATTAATCGTTCCAATCGTTGCCGGCATTCTGAGATTTGTAACATTTCCGGTAATGTAGGACATATATAACGCTCCCGGTCCCATTACCGACATATATCCGATCGTTTCGGCCGGCCAATATGGTGCCATAAATAAAATCACTGCAACAAATCCAGGCCATAACGCTTTAAAATCCGGCCATATTCCATATACAAAACTAATTGCCACCGGAAATGCAGTCATCGCCACAAACAAAAGCAGGCTCGATGAAATTCCAAACCGGTGTATCCACCTGTGATATCCATTATCTGTCATGTTTTCCACATCCTTTCTCTTTCATTAAAAGATGATACAGGCTGCCGCCATCGCAACCAGCATACTGATCGTCATCAGATAATCCGACAGCCATTTGGCCTTCGGTCTTTTGTTATGTATCCACACTAGCAATGCACCAACGGCGAAACTGATACAGAACACAACGCCTTTTGTTGACATTGCACTAAATCCATAAGATACCGATACATATGCCATAACTCCGGCAAGACATCCTGCTCCAATTGAAAGTACTAATTTCATATCAATCTTTTCGGCCTTTTCATACAACATGGAAATCGGTTTGATTGCAAGGGATGACCATAATACACAGGCGCTTCCTCCAATCGTCATAACCCACGCTGCAGCTACCCATCCTACGGCACTGTATTCATTTAATTTCATTGTTTCTCCCACACACTCCAATGCTGTGGTCGCTGCATAGGTTTCGTAATATGCAGATCCTATGATTGATAATCTCAACCACGGAAGCGGAACGCCCAGCAAAGGCATAAGTGAAAGTAAAACTAACAATACCGGCAAAGTCGGCATAATGCTGATCGTGATTCCTGTTGTTAAGCCCTTTTTTATCTGTTCTGGCCGAAGTCCTAATTCCAGAGCGTGTTTCCAGGCTTTTTTCATAAATACCAGACATTGTAAAATTACTGCCAGTAACAAGGCTCCTACCCACAGATACATCCACACAGCGTTACATATCTCTGTATATACCATATTTCTCCTCCATTCTTTTGGAAACCGTGGTTTGTTGTTAGTTATAATATTAACAATTCTCTCTTCTGTTGTCAATCAATTTATCTGACTTCTTCTTCTTTTTATCCATATATTTCTTATTTATTGTATGCTTTTACATTTATTTTCTTTCTTTTATCTCCTTTTATCCACACTTGCAGGTACATACCTTGGTCTGTTTTTTATAAAATACAGATTACATTTTACAATCAGCTTCTATTACATACTTTGGTATAAAAAAAGACTACAACAAATACATTGCTGTAATCTTTTTTATTATTACTTAACCTACTCTCATAAATTCAATATACAGGTCAAAACTGCGACTTCCGTAATATCCTAACGAAAATGAACCATTCTGGACACACCAGTCCATAATAATTCCTCTTTCCAAAACCAGCACATCATGCGCCAGCTCCTCTACAGATATATCTGTCCGGATTTCCCCTTTTTTCTGACCCTCGGATATGATCTTTTTGACAAGATTGATATAATACCTGTCCGGATTCAAAAAATTATCCTGACTTTTTTTTGCCAATTGTGACTGGTAAAGTGCAGCCAGAAGTTCTGCTGATACATTTCCTTCAATAAAATAAGACACATATTGACTGAGCTGTTTCAGCTTCATCAGGCTGTCCTGATTTTGGTCCATATTTTCATAAAATTTTTCATATTCCCGGTCGAAAACGGAGTACAAGGAATTCAACAAATCTTCTTTCGCCTTAAAATAATAATAAAATCCACCTTTTGAAGTTCCCACTTTCCGGATGATATCATTTACTGTCGTATTCTCATAACCATTTTCGTAAAACAGTTCCCATGCTGTATCAATAATTTTCTGTCTTAGCTCTGCACCTTTTTTTATTCCCGCCATCTCATTCCTCACATTTCACTTTATACTTTATCGTATACAATTTTTCTGAAAAATGCAAGAAATATTTATACTGCCTGTCGCCTTTCCTCTACCAGAAATCCTTTTTCCCTCAGCTCCTGCTCAATCAGATCCAGCGTCTCTTCGCTGTCGGCACTGACCTTATGATAATGATAGTTGGATGTGATGTTCTTAAGCGGACTGGACTTGCCACTTCGGATATCTTCCATAAATGCGCCGACCTTTCTCCGGGAACTTAAGGCCAGTTCCGCCTCCATCTTTCCATAGACTCTGTGATGGATCATGACATTGTCTACACATCCTCCCAGGTCAACGATCGTATTCAGCTCTTCTTCCAGCTGTTCATCTGTGTGCTGTACTTTAAATATACGGCACACTGTCTTCGGCTGATTCAATATATAGCCGCGGTTTGTAGATATGATCTCATATCCTGCTGCCCGGATCAGTGCAATATCCTGCACGATCACCTGACGGCTGACACTATAAAGGGAAGCAAGCTTTGTTCCGGATACCGGAGCTTTGCTTTCCTGAATCTGTCTGATTATCTGTTCTCTTCTTTCAGATCCATGCATTTCCTGTTGCCACCTCCCATGTTATTTTCCCAAATGATCTATTTATCCATGTATTTTTCTCCACACACGGTAATCACATCTATTATACCGCATGAAGGTGCTTTAAGGAAATATCTAAAATCGGTGCGGAATGTGTCAGTGCTCCGCTGGAAATATAATCTACGCCGAGAGAAGTCAGTCTGCTGATATTCTCTTTCGTTACATTACCGGAACACTCGGTCTCGGCACGTCCGTCAATGATGCGGATTGCTTCCTGCATCTCTTCCGTGGACATATTATCGAGCATAATAATGTCTGCCCCTGCTTCTACTGCTTCTTTCACCATATCCAGATTTTCAACTTCTACTTCGATCTTACGTACAAATGGTGCATATTCTTTTGCCATCTGAACAGCTTTTGTCACGCTTCCTGCTGCACCGATGTGATTGTCTTTCAGCAACACTCCATCAGACAGATTATAACGGTGATTGTATCCGCCACCCACTCTGACTGCATATTTTTCAAGAATTCTCATATTCGGAGTCGTCTTTCTGGTATCCAGAAGTTTTGTCTTACTTCCCTCCAGAAGCGATGCTACGGAATGTGTATAACTTGCAATTCCACTCATTCTCTGCAGATAATTCAGCGCAACTCTTTCTCCGGAAAGGAGTACACGGATATCTCCGGTTACTTTCCCCATTAACTGTCCATTCTTTACTTCATCGCCATCTTTGCAGAAAAATTCTACTTTTGTATCTTTATCTAATAATTCGAAGACTCTCTGAAATATCTGAAGTCCTGCGATCACACCATCCTGTTTACAGATCAGATCTACTTCTCCGGTTACAGCTTCGTGCATGACCGCATTGGTGGTCACGTCCTCACTTGAAATATCTTCTCTTAATGCTTCCATGATCAGGTGGTCTACCTGTAAAGTCATTGTTATGTTATTCATATTATGCTTGTCTCCTTTATCATTCTTCCTGTTCGTCTGTTTCTGTCCTTTTCCTGTTTATTTTTCTATTCATTTTTTGACAGATAGCAATTTTTATCTATGCATCCGTATACTGCATTTATTATAACATCTTATACCGCTTTACGTTCAGATATTTTTTCCTGTGTTTCTTCTTTTGTAATCTTTGTTGCTGCGCGCTTTGCAAATACCAGACTTTCCAGAAGTGAGTTACTTGCCAGACGGTTAGCACCATGTACACCATTACAGCTTGTCTCCCCGACTGCATACAGGTGTTCCATAGAAGTTCTGCTGTCTGAATCTACCCAGATTCCACCCATAAAATAATGCTGTGCCGGTACAACCGGGATGCATTCTTTCGTTACGTCATATCCTTCTTCCAGACAATGTTCATAGATATTTGGGAAATGCTTTAAAATCGTTTCTTTTGGTATATGTTCCATAGAAAGCCATACATGATCAGTTCCTTCTTTTTCCATCTCTTCTCTGATTGCTTTTGTCACAACATCTCTTGGAAGCAGTTCGTCTACAAAACGTTCTTTGTTCTTATTATAAAGGACCGCTCCTTCACCACGTACCGATTCTGAGATCAGGAAACGTCTTCCCGGTTTCTTGGAATATAAAGTTGTCGGATGGATCTGTACATAGTCCAGATGTTCCAGACGGATTCCATGCTTCTTTGCAATCTCAATCGCATCCCCTGTCAGATGTGGAAAATTCGTGGAATGCTGATAGGTTCCGCCGATACCGCCACTTGCAAGGATCGTATTTTCTGCATAAATTTCATACGTTCCCTTTTCATTCTTTGCCTTGATTCCTACACATTTATCATCTTCGATGATCACATCTGTCATCTCTGTATATTCATACATTTTCACATTTTCAAGCTTCTTTACCTGTGCCAGCAGCTTGCTGGTGATTTCTTTTCCTGTCACATCTTCATGAAACAGGATTCTCGGTCTGGAGTGCGCTCCCTCTCTTGTATAGGCAAATTCTCCGTCCTTCTTTTCAAACTCTACGCCATACTTTACCAGATCATTGATGATATCTCTGGAATTACGGATCATGATATCTACAGATTCTTTCCGGTTCTCATAATGACCGGCTTTCATCGTGTCTTCAAAATAACTGTCGTAGTCGCTTTCGTCTCTTAATACACAGATTCCCCCCTGTGCAAGGAACGAATCACTGCTTTCCAGATCTGACTTGGTAATTAATATAATATCCTGTTCTCTTGGTAAATTCAACGCGCTGAAAAGTCCTGCGACTCCGCTTCCTACGATTACTGTATCTGCATTCAGTTTCATAATACAACATCCTCTTTTCTATACTGCTTTCCGTTTACGGCCAGTTCCTCCACTTATATAATTCTGACCGCTTAAACTTTCCACATTATACCACTGTTATTTACATGTGACAAGACAGTTGTTGTATTTAATCTTTACACGTAATTTTCTATTTAATGCATCATGACGGCTGTCACCAATCGAACCTTTGTATGTAACCAGAAGGTTAAAATGAAAGATATGCTTAATCAGCAGATACAACACAATCGTAAATGCAAACAAATACCCAAACGTACCCCCCGACATTCCCATATCTCTGCCTTCATATCGGTCGTGCAGATAATGCTTGAGCTGATCAGAAGCAGCTATCACCTAGAGTCCTATTACCACATGTCTTTCCAGCATCGTAAGCCCCTGCGGCATGCTGGTTTTATTCTCCTTCATGACTTCCATCAAATCCATCTTCACTTCCATAACGTCAATCTCTCCCATATCATAGCCGTCTGAAAGAATTTTTTCTTTGTCATCAATTGCAGGTCCTTCGATGTATTCCATGACCAGCGCATGCATGGTCGTATATTCCTGAATTTGTAAACAAAAAAGATTATTGTGCCGGAATTTCATTTCTGTATCACAATAATCTTTTTTATTTATACCTATTTATACAAATTCTCCCCATCAGATTTGATAACACCCTGATACCAGTAAAAGCTATCTTTTTTATAGCGGTTTAATGTACCGCCTTCTTCCTCTTCACGGTCTACATATACGAAACCATAACGTTTCTGATAACCATTTAACCAGCTTAAAAGATCTGTGAATGACCATGTACAGTATGCCAGAACTTCACAGCCTTCTTCAATTGCTTTTCCCAGTTCTTTCAAATGTTCTTCCAGATAATGGATTCTATATTCATCATGAATCTGATCATCTTCTGTCTTTTTATCAAATGCTCCCAATCCATTTTCAGAAATCACAATTGGCAGACCATAACGGCTTGTAATTTCACGGCAGCAAAAGCGAAGCCCCATCGGATCTATCGTCCAATCCCAATCTGTTGTCATAAGATATGGATTTACTGGATTCTTATATATTCCCTGCATTCCCAGTTCTTGGGCAGATCCCTTTACACCTGTTGTATTCATCGTACCATACGGCGTAACTCCATCCATTGGATTATACTCACACACACAACTCTGATAATAATTTACACCCATGAATGTAATCTCTCCGGCAGCTTTTTTCAATATCTCCATATCTTCATCTAAAATTTCCGGAGCATAACCTTTTTTCTTCAGATAAGCCATCGCAGCTTTTGGATAACGCCCATATGCATATATATCCATCCACCAGAAATTTTTCAATTCATCATAATCACGTTTTGCCATTGCATTTACCGGTTTGCAGTCCAACGCATAGGATGGTACATACGCAAAGCTTGCACCAATCTCTCCTTTTCCACCCATTTCACGATAAGCAAGTACTGCCCTGGCATGTGCCATAAAAGCATAATGATTAACCTGATAAAAAGTCTTCTGGTCATCAAATTTTCCAGGCGGATGCTGTGCTGTCAACCAACCAAGAGAAGTAAATATATTCTGTTCGTTTAATGTAATCCAGTATTTCACTTTATCGCCAAAGTTTTCGAAAAGAGTCTTTGCATAAGTCACATAATCCTGAATGATCTCCGGGCTTTCCCATCCACCATACAGATCCACCAGTGCCTGCGGAAGATCCCAGTGGAAAATTGTCACCATCGGCTCAATTCCATATTTCAAGCATTCATCAATAATATCCTGATAAAATGCAAGTCCTTTTTCATTGACCGTACCTCTTCCTTCCGGATAAATACGGGCCCAGGAGATAGAAAATCGGTATGTTTTTAATCCCATCTCTGCCATTAATGCAATATCCTCTTTATAGTGGTGATAATGATCTACCGCTACATCACCGGTCGTTGCTTTATATGTTTTCCCTGGGATACGTACAAATGTATCCCAGTTTGTCACACCTTTTCCATCTTCTTTCCATCCACCTTCAATCTGATAAGCCGCTGAAGCGCTTCCCCATAGAAAGTCTTTTGGAAATCTTGTCACTTTCATTTCTTCCATATCCATATTCCTTTCCTTTACTGAACTTTGATAAGGTTACTTTCTTTTGTTACTTCTCCTGTTGCTGTTTTTTCAACTATTGCATACTGATCTGTGTTTGAAACGATCACCGGCGTTGTTACATCATATCCAGCCTCTTTTATTTTTTCAATATCAAATTCGATCAACACATCACCCTTTTTCACAACATCTCCTGCTGCTTTCTTCGGTGAGAAATATTTTCCTTCCAGATTTACAGTATCGATTCCGATGTGTACCAGAAGTTCTACCCCATTCTCTCCTACAAGACCTACTGCATGTCCCGTTTCAAACATCACATCTACTTTTCCATCAAATGGTGCATAGATCACTCCTTTTTCCGGAACGATTGCCGCACCTTTTCCAAGAATTTCCTGTGCAAATGTTGCATCTGCAACTTCTGACAGTGAAATTGCTTTTCCTTCTGCCGGACTTGCAATATCAATCGCATTCTCCATTACTTTTACTTCTTCTTTGCTTTCTGTTTCCAGCATGTCTAATTCATCATCATTTTCATCTACTACATCTTCAAATCCAATGATCATTGTCGCAATGAATGCAACCACTATTGTAAGGAGAATCGTAAGTGCTGCAAATAACAGACTCTGCGGTTTCCCTTTTTCTACATACTGAACGATTGTTACGATCGCAGGTGTCGCAATACCAAAACATTTCATCTGGAAAAATCCACCAAATAATCCACCCGCAGCAGCACCGATACATGCTCCTAACATCGGACGTTTCAAACGTAATGTTACACCATACAGAGCCGGCTCTGTAATTCCTGCAAATAATGCCGAAAATGCAGAAGATCCGGCAATCTGTTTAAAATCTTTGTTCTTACTCTTTACTGCTACTGCAAGCGATGCAGCACCCTGTGCCATGTTAGAGCAAAGTTCTCCGATACAGATAAAGTTTTCAAATCCTGTGGAAGCAATCATTCCCAGTTTGATTGGTGTAAATGCATGATGCATACCTGCCATAACAACGAAAGGATATACACCCGCCACAAGACCGATCGCAATAAATCCAAGTTTATCATGAATTGTATAAACAACTGTTGATAATACGTTACCACAGATTGCACCTAAAGGTCCAAGAATAATCAATGCAATAGGTGCTTCGATCAGCACTACCAACATCGGTTTTAAGAAGTTCTTGGTTACTACCGGTGTAATCTTATCTACCAGACGCTCGACATATTTCAGCGACCATACTGCCAGAATAATCGGAATAACAGAATAAGCATAAGATGCATATGTTACCGGAATAAATTTAAGAAATTTTACAGTTTCTTTTGCATCATTTGCACTATTCATGAATGAAATAAAATTTGGATGCAACATAATCAACGCTATACTTGCCGCATAATACATATTCGTTCCAAATTTTTTAGATGCAGATATCGCAATCAATACCGGCATAAAGAAAAATGCGCCGTCACCCATAACACTTAACAGATTATAAGTATCACCTTTTGTACTCAGAACACCGATCATTGGAAGTAATGTAAGAAGTACTTTGATCATTGCAGCTCCGATGATTGCCGGAATAACCGGTGCCATGATACCGGAGATTGTATCCATCAGCATAGAAAATACATTCTGTTTTTCCTTATTCTGTGGTGCTTTTTTCGGTACTTCGTTTGAAAAATTTCCAAGCTTATTAAGCTCTGCATAGACATTTGCCACATCATTACCGATGATAATCTGATACTGACCGGCTTTTTTCATGATTCCCATAACGCCTTTGGTCTTTTTCACTGCTTCATCGTCTACAATTGATTCATCTTTTAATGTAAAACGCAGTCTCGTCATACAATGTACCAGGCTGATTACATTTTCCTTTTCCCCGACTCTTTGGAGGATTTTTTTTGCTATACTTTCGTAATCCATTTTCATTTACCTCAATTTTCTTTTTTATTTTTTCATATATATAACAAAGACCCGACTTAAAAGAGCATACGCTTCCCGGGACCGCTGCTTTCTTTTAAGTCAGGTCTTGCTTAACTGAATAATAACAAACCTGCAATCTATTCTGATTGTTCATCTAATATTCTTTTAATGTGTATTAATAAATATAATCTTTCATCTATTGTCAATTTGTAGGAATACTGTTTTTCAATATATTCCACAATTTTTCTGACTCCTGAATAAGCATATTCATTCTCTTCTATCAATACTTTGTATATTTCCTGCATGCTGTCTTGATAAATGGTATTATCAAATACTCTGGTCGCAAAAAATTTCAAATGAGTTAGAAACCGTTCATACGATATCGATTTCTCGTTAAATTCTATCTTAAAATGGATTCTGACAATCTGAAGAACTGCATTAATCAATTTCGTAATCTTATTAACATCTACATTACTTCCGCTGCCAAGTTCGGCCGAAACGATGTGCATCGCTATAAATGCAGCTTCGTCTTCCCCTAGATTCTCATCATTTTGTTCCTGTATCCATTGTACTGCCCTTAATCCAATTTCATATTCTTTTGGATAAAATTTACGGATCTCAAGTTTCATCATATTTTTTAATGCTATATTCTCACGATATCTGTCAACTGCGGAATTGATATGATCTGTAAGTGTCACATACAGGGAATCCCTGACTTTCAATCCTTCCTCCCTCGCTGTCTTTACGATACGGCTTACAATCTCCAAATATTCTTCTGATATTTCTTTTACTACTTCCTGCAGTCTCCTGCTGTCATCGACACTCTCCAGATAATAAGTTTTATCCGCCAGTGCTTCATCCAGATTTTCACCCTTCTTTTTCTTGAACCCGATTCCTGCTCCTGTTATGATCAGTTCTCTTCCCTCCTGATCACTACTGACAACTGCATTCGTATTCAGAACTCTGACTATTTTCACAGCCATTCTCACCTCTAATTCAATCTTAACAACCATTGATACAATATGATAAAAAAAGACTGCTCATAATACAAAATCTCTTGATCTCTTGCACTATAAACAGTCTTGCTTACCATTACGTAATAACAAACTTGTTATTATATTACCAATAATACCTGTCTTTGTCTATATTCTTTTTATTTTTCGTCATAACTAATAAATTTACCATTTTCTTTTTGTGTATTTTCACAAGTATTTTATTCCTTTCTTCTCAATAATGAACTTCACTTCACCTTTCTGCCTTTCTTTTATTCTAGTGAAGCTCTGATATCATCATTCCAGAAAGCATTAGGGCAACTACTTTTCTCTTCTCTCTTCTCTCTCCTCTTCTTTTTATATTCAATTACTTCTGTCATACGTTTCTATGCGTTCTTTTGATCATTCCACATTCTTCAATGCTTCATCCATCGGAACTTTCTTAATCTTGCGGTATTCAAGAAGTGCTACCACACCATAAGTAATGAATCCTGTCAGGAACATTTCCACATATATCTTTGGATCGATCCACAGTGTGATCCATCCGGTCAGACTTTCCATCATCATTACACGGAAGATTACATTCATAACCACCGTTTCAATCGGAAGACTTAAGAGCAGTTCTATTACAACCACAACCATGGTTGACATAATATACAGCCTGCTGATCTCTCCGTTCGTATATCCAAGGATCTTCGTCATGGAAATGGACTGCGCATTTTTCTCGATAATGATCTTTGACAACAGATAAATGACAATCATATAGATCATGATCGCAAATCCATTGACCAGTCCCATCATATTTCCCATGGATACATCCAGCTGTCTTGATACCTTCGTCAGTGCTTCCAGATCAACTACAGACCCTATGTATTTCTCATCAATGTCTTTAATCTTTGTATTTGCAAAATATCCCGCATAATAATCACTTCCAAGATCAAATGTCTCGTTTAATTTGTCACGGCTCATAAATACACTGATTGCCCCGCTGTAATCATAGACTCCTTTTACTTTGAATGTGTAGCGTTTGCGTTCGTATTTTTCTTTTAATGTAATCTTATCTCCCGGTTCTACTTGATACTTATCTGCATATGCCGTCGATATATATACGCCATCTCCCAGATCTGCCTTAATATACTTACTGTCCGGTTCTACTCCGTACAATACTACCTCTTCGCTCTTGGCCTCTCCCGGAATTGTATTTAATGCGTATGCACTGAATTTTTCTGCTGTCTTGTTATCCGTCTTCGTGCCGTTCGAATACTGCATCAGCGATAGTAAACTTTCCAGTTTACTTCCACTGATTGCATCCGTCGGAACCTCCAGCATATACTGGTACTTTGCCAGCATATTTTCCTGTATTTCTTCCTGATAATGGTTCAGTACCGACGGGAGCAGCAATCCGAAGAATAACAGCAGATTTGCAAATATAATTCCTACAAACAGCACCAAATAATTACTGATATTCTGAAAAATAACTCTCAGACGGAATCTGCGGAAGATACCGAGTTTTGTACTTAAATGAACTGCCCTTTTTTGTTTTCTGGAAGAAAGATCTCTTCTTATGAACTTAAGCGGCGACAGTCTTAATTTGTAATGTAAAATTCCATAGTTGATCACCAGCATGATAATAACCGGTACAACCGTTGTCATCCAGAATGCTTCTGCATTCCAGACCGTTACATATGTCGGAAGGCTGTAACTTCCATAGTACATCCCCGCACATACCTGCTTTAATACTGTATATCCGAGAATATTTCCGACCAGTGCCCCGATCAGTGTGATCACAACCGGAAGTGCCATATAATGTAAGATCAATTCGCGCCTTGTATACCCGGATGCACGCAGTGTTCCGATCACGCCCGCTTCTTTCCTGATCGTATTGCTGATCGTAATACCGAATACAAATGCAAGAATCGCCATTACAATATAAAGCAGCATAACGATCATCGCACGGTCGCTTCCCATATCATCCCCTGTAAAATGGATCGACTGATTCTGGTATTGTGGTACAAAACTTTCTATCGTCACGACATCTGCCATGTCTTCCATCAGGTCTTCGGCCATCTTCTTTTCTTTTTTCTCTGTTGCAGGTTTTTTATCATAGATCCAGGCATAATTATACTGTACCTTTACCTGATTCAATGCTTCAAAATCTTTGTCTGTAACAATTGCCACTCCGAACTTTACAGCATCAAACATCGTATCATTATTATTCTGAAATAATGCACTGTAATCGGAAAGTGCCACAAGACCTGTAATCCGGAATGTCTTCTTTCGACTTTTCACCGTATCCCCGACTTTCAGCTCATTATTATCTGCATACATACGGTCCACAGCGATCTCACCGGACTTTTTCGGCATCTTCCCATTCATCAGGCAGACCTTATCTACCTCTTTCCGGTTCTTGAAAAATCGTATGGTACTTCCGTTCGTAAGCTTTTGCTCTATATAAAAATTCTCATATACCTTTACATCCGATTTTTCAATATCTTCTTTCTGCGCCGGAGTCAGCTTCTTCTTCGTCTGGAAATATCCGTCTTCGATATTGTATTTTTGAAAGCTGTCATCATATGCCCGGAGCATACTTCCATCAGCTACCAGGAATCCTGATACGAAACCAATCGTTATTGCCATCATGATAAAGACAACTAAATACTTTCCAAATTCACTTTTTAATTCTCTCGGCAATCTTTTTCTTAAAGGACTTTTCATCTGTTATGTCCTCCTTACCATTCCAGATTGATCGCCGGAATCTTTACTTCATTTCTGTAATTCTTCCGAATCATTCCGTCTCTTAACTTCACTACCCGGTCGGCCATGTCTTTGATCGCATCATTATGTGTAACCATGATAATCGTATTGCCATATCTCTGATTTACCGTCTCGATCAGTTTCAGGATTTCCTTGGACGTATGATAATCCAGCGCACCGGTCGGCTCATCGCACAACAGGATATCCGGATTCTTGACAATTGCACGTCCGATCGCAGTTCTCTGCTGCTGTCCTCCTGATAACTGATTCGGCAGTTTTTTCTGATGTTCATAAAGACCAAGCGTATGTAACAATTCATCCACATCTAACGGATGATCACTCAAATATGCCCCTACTTCAATATTCTCCCGTACCGTCAGATTCGGTATCAGGTTATACATCTGAAAAATATATCCCAGATGCTTTCTTCTATACAGTGAAAGTTTCTTCTCCGTCATATCCTCCAGACGTTCGCCTTCAATCGTGATACTGCCCTCATCAGCACCATCAATTCCCCCTATGATATTCAGAAGTGTTGATTTACCCGAACCGGATGGTCCAAGCAAGACACAAAATTCTCCTTTTTCAATATCCAGATCCAGACCTTTCAACACGTTCACATGGCTGTCGCCTGTCCCGAATGACTTTTTAATTCCTCTTATTTCCAGAAACATAATTCTCCTCCCTTCAGTTACCTTTCTATAACCAATGTTAGTTTAAACTTATTTATTTGTCAACGAAATCCTTTTTAGAATGTCTTCACCAGGAATTTTCGTCAGATTTTTCCTAATTTATCTTTAGATTTTTGCATATTTGGTATTAAAAAAAGGATGACTCTCTACTTATGTCATCCTTTTCATTCTCAACTTATCTGAACCTATCCTGATTCTTTTTCTTATTACATTTTCTTATTACATTTTCTTATATCGAAACAATCGCTTTGAACTGATCACAGTCAATCTTGATATCAAATTCTCCTCCCAGTGCTTTCGCATAGGTACTTACGATTGCAAGTCCCAGTCCGTTACCCTCACTGGTTCTTGCCTTGTCGCCTCTTGAAAACCGTTCGATGATATCTTCTTTTTCAAAATCCATCTCATATCCGGATGTATTCGTAATCTCCAATACCATTTTCTGATCTGTTCCCGCTTCCTTTTTATACGTCTTGACAAATACCCTGGTTCCTTTCGCCGAATACTTCAGCGCATTTTCGATTAGATTCTGACAGATCCTGTAAAAATAAGAATTATCAGAATAAATTGCCGTATCTTCTTCGGTAAACTGAGTTACAAATTTCAGTCCGCTTTCTTTTATCCGGTCATCCATATCTGCAAATATCTGTTCCATCAGACGATTAAGCTCAAAAGTTTCTTTGTGAAGTTCTACATTCCCACTGCTCGCTTTTGCCAGCGAAAACAGGCTGTTGATCATCTCACCAAGCTTTCCTGCTCTTGTCGATATCACGTCTACATAGTCCCTCACTACATCACTTAATTCTTCTTTTTTGATCAGTTCCAGATATCCGACGATGGAAGTCAGCGGCGTCTTTAGATCATGCGATACATTTGTGATCAAGTCTACTCTTAACTGGTCACTTCTCGATACCTTTTCCAGACTCTTCCGTTCAATCTCCAGCGCCTGTTCCAGACGCTTCTGAAAGAAGCTCTCCGTCTGCTCCATGATCTGATCCAGCTCATTTCTCCAGTATCTCTGGATCACTTCCCGGCAGCAGATATATTCTATAAACACCGTTGCTACCATCATATATCCGGCTGCATAATTCCATCCCCATCCGCTGCTGTAACTGATAAAGAAAAGATATGCCGCTGCTGCCGACAGTTCTACCGCCAGTATATTCCGAAATCTTTTTTCCGACTGTTTTTCTTTCGCCTTCCAGGTCTGATAATAGATACTGTCTTCTGTATCCTGCAGATAGGTCTCTGCACTCCCTTTCTGACTCCAGTTCCGATATCTCAGTTTCATATACCTGCGTACGAGCAGGCAGATTCCCGGCTGCACCAGGATATTGCCGATCAAGCAGATTCTCCATACGCCCCATGTACTGAAATAATATCTGTTCACTAACACCACAAAGAACAGGAAGCTTCCAATTATAAACAGCAGAAATCCAAATACGCAATCATAATATTCTTTTATAAACTTTTTAATTGCTTTTACCATATTTTTCCATTTTGTATCCAATTCCCCACACCACCTTTACATATCTTGGCTTCTTCGCATCAATCTCCACTTTTTCCCTGATATGACGGATATGTACCATTACAGTATTCTCTACAGTATAATCTGCTGTTTCCTGCCATACATTCTCATAGATCTGCTCTGCCGGAAATACCTGCCCGGGATGCGCCATCAATAGCTCCAGGATCTTATACTCCGTTGCCGTCAGATGCACTTCTTCTCCTTCAACAAAGATGACTCTCTGCTTTTTATCCAGTACCAGACCGCCATTCACGATCTGATCCGGATCTTTCTTTTTCTCCGTTTCTCCACCGCTCCATGCGCGGTATCTGCGTAAATGCGCTTTCACTCTGGCGATCAGCTCCGCAGGATTATACGGCTTCTCAATATAGTCATCTGCTCCGAGCGTAAGTCCCGACACCTTATCACTTTCTTCCGTCTTGGCCGACAGGATGATTACCGGAATCCTGCTTTTCTCACGCAGCTTCATCAGTGCCGACAGACCGTTGAGTCTTGGCATCATCACATCCAGAAGGATCAGGTCTACATTCTCCCGCTCCATAATATCCAGTGCTTCCATACCGTCATATGCTTTCAAAGTCTCATACCCTTCATACTTTAACAGTTCACTGATGGAGTAGACGATTTCTTTGTTATCATCTACTACTAATATTTTTTCTGCCTCCATTTCTTTCGTCTCTCCCCTCTTTTTCTTTGCATGCTTACTATATCGTTCATGATTTAAATATTTCCCGATACAATTCTTAAAAATTTCTTATGATTAATCTTCGCTATGCAAGGACGAATAAAATGCGATTCCAAGTATCACTGCACCTCCGACCAGTTCTCTGACCGTAGGGATTTCTCTTAAGAAGATCAGTGCAAATACGATCCCGTATACCGTCTCCATACCGGAAATGATTCCCGCAGTCTGCGCTTTTACACCTTTCTGCGCCGTTACATATAAAGAATAGGCAATCGCCGTACATAAAAAACCAATTGTTGCAACACCTGCGAAATCCACCGGACGCCATTCTGCTTTCACCAGTACCAACGCCGGAAGCAATGCAATTGCTGCTGTTCCCTGTTCATACAGACAGATGGTACGTCCTTTGTATCTGCTGGAAAAATACCGGTTTGATAACGTCATTACTGCATAAGTAAAACTTGCCAGCATTCCCCAGAGAATTCCACTCGTCACTTTATTCTCCACTGAAAATTCCGGAATCGTGATCAATACTCCCATCAAAAGGATCAAAGCATTCAAAATATTCTTACCGCGTATCTTCTCATGGAATAATAAAGGTTCCAGAAATGTCAGAAACAGTGGGAAAGTTGAAAATGTAATGGTCCCGATTGCCACGGACGATGTCTGGATCGATTGAAAGAAACTAGACCAGTGGATTGCCATCACAACACCTGTCAAAATCATAAGTCCGTAATCTTTCTTCGAATCCAGTGTCAGCTTGTCTTTACACACCAGCGATATTGCCAGTAAAAGTAACGACGAACAGATGACTCTTCCCATTGCCACCTGTACCGCCGGAACCTGTACATACTGACCGATCACGCCGGAGCAGCTAAAACACATAACCGCAATATGCAGCAGTATCACATTCTTTCTTGTATCTTTGCTCATTGATTTCTCACTCATATCTTTCTCCCATGTATCTCTTGTGTATTTTTATTTATTTTCATTCCCGACCAGTATAACACATTCTCACCAGTCTCCGCTCTGTCTATTTATAATTCTTCACAAGTTCTTCCTTCTCTTTCCGGCAGATCAGATGATACGTCACATCCGCCTCCGGATCCGTCAGCGGAATGACCTTTCTTCCCTTCAGAAGATGGTTCACATCCGTTGCAAAATTCGTGGTAAAACAAAAGACACCTGCACAGGTTGCTCTTCGCTTCCTGATCCAGAGTGGCGTTGTTGTAATTCCAAAGTCCGTTCATAAAGAACGTATGGAAGAGAACTTTAATGTATTTGATTTTACACTTTCTGAGGAAGATATGAAGACACTGGAAGCTCTGGATGGCGGAGAGAGTCTGTTCTTCTCACATCACGATCCGGCTACGGTGGAGTGGTTTATGAGTATTGTTTAGATTCAAAAATTGTGTGCCTTAAAAGCTATGTAGCCCCGTAGGAAAAATATAATAGGATGCTGGTTCCGTTCACTTCGTTCAAAGTCACCTGCATCCTATTATATTTTTCCTACGGGGCTGCGTAGTTTTTTGTGATTTTTAAATCATGTTCTTTTTTCGGAGAATACATCCAGGAATTTTTTTACGGTCTCTGACAGTGCTTCGTTTTTGCGCCAGATCAGGACGCATCAGCTGTCTTGACAGTGTCGGCTGTGTAATATGAAGAAGCTTTTCTGTTCTTGTAATATTCTCTTCACGCGCTGCCATCAGAAAGTATTTCAACACCCGAAGTTCCATACTTTTTTGCTCCTGTTTATCCGTTTTTCTTTTCATATGCTCATTGTAGCTTATTTTTGTTCGTACGAAAAGCAATTGTCATGATTGTTCATATATAAATTTGATATTTTCATAGATCAGTGAAAAATCGACCACACATTTTCCATCGAATATCCGCACAGGTACCTGATCTGTAAATCCATATATCACTGGTATCTCGACTTTCTCCAGATCATACACAATCACTTTTTTCTTATCCGGATCCACCAGCCAGTATTCTCTTACCCCCGCTTTCTGATACTTCATAAGCTTCAGATAACTGTCCTTCTTCCTTGTACTTTCAGACAGGATCTCAATAATAAAATCCGGCGCACCGAAAACCCCCTGTCTGGTAAGCTTTTTTCTGTCACAGACGATCATAAGATCCGGCTGTACCATCGTTTTATCGTCCTGATCCAGTTGTACATCCACCGGCGCAAACATTGGAATACAAGCGCCTTGGTTCTTTTCAATGTATCCGACAAGCGAACTATATATCTTGGATGCCAGCAGCTGATGTACACTAAGCGGTGCTACCATGTCATATATCGTTCCATCGATCAGTTCGGCGCTTTCATCTTCCGGAAGTTTCCGATAATCCTCTATTGTATATTCGCCTTGTTTCTTCTTTGTTGCCACATAATAACCGCTTTCTTCTTTTACGCTCTCCGGATAGATATCCGGATGGCTGTCCTCCAGATATGTTCCAGAACATTTTTTCTTTTCTTTTTCCATATCATCTTGTTTCATCGCTTCATCTCACCCTCGATCCACGTCATGATGACATCCACCAGATATTCCTGCTGCACCTTACTTAACTCTTTGCCCGGACGCATCTTATGCCATTTATATATGCATCCCCTGCAGCATGTCGCGGTTGCATGTTGTGCTATGAATACCGGGTGTCCCCGCATCGGCGTCTGCTTTCCGTCATTGGGGATCACTGCAGGTGCTTCTCTCTTTGCAATAAAATCTTCGGCGTGACGCCGGATGGTATCCATACCCTTTTCACGTATATATGCCTTGTCCTTTTCTTTCAGATGAAAACTGTTTCTGAATTTGGACTGTTCCAGACGGGAAAATAATTGCTGATACCATTCTTCCTTTGTCATCTTTTTCATGCCTCTTTTCATTTGTAAATGTGTTTCAACCTATCTTAGATACTATATTAACATATACTAGATGATTTTTCCACTTTATAGATCTAACATATATTACGTTTCATATATAAAAGCAGATACGGATTACCTTCCTCATCACACTCCGTTCTCTTATATGTCTGAAATCCCAGATGTTCATAGAATCCAACAGCCTGTGGATTCTGTTCATTGACCGTTACTTCCTGGTTTGATGTGATTTTCCAGAATGGATTCGTATTTGACATAAGTTGCTTCCTCAATCTGATAAATACTCACGAGTCACACTACCGGAAGATTCTAACATTTCTTTCGGCGTCCCTGTAAAGAGAATCTCGCCGCCAGCCTGACCTCCTTCCGGTCCAAGTTCAACAATATAGTCCGCATCCTTCATAACGTCAAGACTATGTTCGATAATAAACAGCGTATTGCCCTGGTCCGTCATCTTGTTGAAAAGTTTCATCAGCCGTCTGATGTCATCCAGATGCAGTCCGTCTGTCGGTTCATCCAGAATGAAGATCTGTCCGCGCTCTTCAAGCTTGTCCGCCAGCTTTACACGCTGCAGTTCTCCACCCGAAAGTGTCGTCATAGACTGATTCAGATGCAGATATCCCAGTCCAACCTGCTCCAGCATATCGAGTTTATTGACGAAATCAGTGTTTTCAAAAAACCGAATTGCCTGACGTACAGTCATATTCATAACTTCAGCAATGTTTTTTCCCTTATACTGATACTTCAGCACTTCTTCCGAATACCTAGTTCCATGACATACCTCACAAACCGTCTCAATAGAATCCATATAGGCCATATCCGATATAATAACCCCTTTTCCCTGGCATACAGGACATGCCCCTTTGGAATTAAAGCTGAAATATGACCGTGCAATATGATTTTCCTTAGCAAACAGAGCCCTGATCTTATCTGCAATGTCCAGATAGGTAGCCGGGGTCGATCTTAAATTGATCCCTATATCTTTCTGTCTGATTGAAATAACCTCTCCCGGATACTGGCTGGTAAAATATTCCATCAGCGAACTTTTTCCGGAACCGGCCACGCCGGCAATGACTGTCATAACGCCAAGTGGAAGTTTCACATTTACATTCTTTAGATTATGAAGATTGGCATGCTCGAGCTGATACCAGCCCGTCGGCTTTCTATATTCCATTTTTACCGGCGTTTTTGTCCGCAGCATACGCCCTGTCACCGTATCAGCCTTTAAAAGTCCTTCGTAACTGCCCTGGTACATAATCTGTCCACCGTTTATACCGGCTTCCGGTCCCATATCCACAATATGATCCGCCAATGCAATAATTTCCCGGTGATGTTCCACGATCAGAACTGTATTTCCATGTTCTTTTAATTTGATCAGGGAATTTTTCAGCTTCTGGATATCTCTTGAGTGCAGTCCTACACTTGGCTCATCCAGTACATACATCATATCTGTAAGCGGCGAATTGATATATCTGGCAATTTTAATCCGCTGTGCCTCGCCGCCGGAAAGTGTATCCGTTCCCCGGCTGAGCGAAAGATAACCCAGACCAATCTCAGTAAGCGCATTCATCCGTTTTAAGATCTCCGTTTTTATGTCACGTGCCAGCGGATCTTCAATCTGACGGATAAATTCTGCTGCCTCAGGAATCGGCATATCGGAAACTTCACAGATATTCTTGCCATTGATCAGGCAGCTGCGGATCTTTGCATTCAGTCTGGCTCCATGGCAGACCGGACATGTAAATGTGCTGACAATCCGATCCAGTTCTTTCTTATGAAGCTGCCCTTCTTTGGATGTGATGATACTGCGGTACATACGCGGATAAATTCCTTCATATTTCGCAGATTTCGGCCAGTTATCCGGTGGATTTTTAAGACGGATCTGCGGAGAATAAAGGAATAGATCCATCTCTTCTTTTGAATAATCTTTAATCTTCTTATTCAGATCAAACAGACCGCTGTAAGCATATCGTTTCCATCTCCAGGCTCCGGTTGTAAACGCGGGCCATTTAATAACCCCTTCATCGTTTAAACATTTATCAAAATCTACAAGCTTGTGTATATCTAATTCTGTCACAACTCCAAGACCTTCGCAGCGCTCACATTTTCCGCTTGGATGATTGAAGGAAAAACTATCCGAATATCCGACAAAAGGTTTTCCGACACGAGAAAAAAGCAGGCGCAGCAACGCATAAATATCGGTGTAAGTACCAACCGTAGACCTCGAATTAGCAGCCGGTTTTTTCTGATCGATTACAATCGTGACCGGAAGATTTTCCATGCGGTCTACTTCCGGGCGGCCATATTTGGGCAAAAACTGCTGCACAAAACTTGGAAATGTTACATTCAGTTCCCTTCTCGATTCTGCCGCAATCGTATCCAGACAAAGAGAAGACTTTCCCGAACCGGATACTCCGGTAAAAACTGTGATTTGTTTCTTGGGAATTTTTAAAGAAACGTGTTTTAAATTATTTTCTGTCGCATTGATAATATTTATAAAATCCTGTTCGTTATTTTCCATTTTTCTGTTTCTTTCGCTCATAAAAGGCATTTGGATTCGTGTACTGTCCATGCCTTTTCTAAGTAATCCGCCTCCTTCGTTTCATCTTTTTTATATAGTTAAATTTCGATTTTTATTTTTGTTTCCATAGCATAGTGTACTCTTTTTCACCAGTAGCTTCATCCAAACCTTCGCATTGAATAATGAACCCTTCTCTTTGGTAAAAAGAAATTGCTCTGGTATTCTTCTGGTATACATTTAATTGTAATCTAACTTTTTTATCCTTAATATAATCCAATAAAAGCTTACCTATGCCACATGACTGCATTTCATCAGAGACAAAAATACCTTCGATATATT
>ENA-OROX01000675-OROX01000675.1-human-gut-metagenome-genome-assembly--contig:-NODE-675-length-33534-cov-4.179187_pt1 | contig 33534 bp, 29 predicted proteins | sample MGYA00242133_ERZ509058 | MGnify/ENA primary metagenome ERZ509058 (study PRJEB26280, sample SAMEA2338751) | human gut metagenome | biome: human gut; feature: human-associated habitat; material: faeces...
GCTGTTTGGGAACACACCTGCATAGCAGGTGGTTTATTTTTATTGCCAATACAAAAAAGGACGTCACAAACTTTCGCTTGTGACGTCCTCGTCGAACCCTAGTATAGCACAATGGTTTTTGTCCGTCAAGGTTCAGATTTTCTAAGTGTCACAGATACATTTTTATCTGTCACCGTTACCGTTCCGTAACTTTCTTTTCTAAGCATAGCTTCATAAGTGCTCGGTTTACTAATAATCAAACAAGCTTCTCCTTCGTCATCGGTATTAAAATATTTCCTATCCGTTTCGTCCTCCGTATTTATGAAAGAAAACTGTTGATACTTCATAGGGTTTCCTTCACTATCTACTATCTTCATGTGAACTGCATATCCGGAAATCACAAAATTCTGGCTCTTTGTATTGCTGTCAATTGTTATTGTGCCAACTTTTACATCCGCATTGCCATACGCCGAACACACCATCACCTCATAGGTACCAAATAAGATGTCCTTTACTTCAAAAGAACCATCCTGTTCTATATTCGCCAAACGGCTTGAATAATATGGCTCTTGCCTTTGCAAACCAATCTGACACATATCCGTATCAAAATCGGTAAAGGAACTACCATTTTCCCATGTAAGTTTTCCGGTCAGTTTACCAGCCTCTATATCAAAATTTTTCTCAACGGAAGCATCGGTTACTGTTATTTCCTCGGATGCTAATATTCCCACCGAACCGGATATTGTCACCTTATACTCTCCCGTCGATACATACACAGAATATTTACCATCCTCCACATCATTTGCTGCGGAAGTCGAAGACGAATTCTTGTCAAAGAATGTTATCCTTGCATCGTCTGAAACATTAACCCCATTCAGTTTGCAATAACCACTTACTCGATACAGTTGTGTATTCACAGAAACCACATCGTCTTCCTCGGTAACTGTAAATGTCTCATTCTGCAAGTTCTGTATATTTGAGTTTCCTCCGCCAAACACATAAGAGCCGAGCGGAAGCATTGCATGTGCGGAATAACCTGTCAGTCCTTCCGTTAGATAGTATGTATTTCCGGTTTCTCCGGTTTCTTTCACATAGTTTTCCTCCGATAACGGAATTACGTGATTTTCGGCATCAAACAATTTAATTTTTACATATTTGAACGGCAGCGTTAAATCTTTCACAACATCGGAGCCGTCGATTGTAACCTTGGCAACGCTGGTGTCTGCATAGAAAAACTCATATTCACCATCCAGCAAATCCAATTCATAATCAAACGCATTCTCTTTACTCCCCGTCGGAACACCAATTGTTTTATATTGTTCCCCATTTTTCTTGACAGAAATCACATATAATTTGGTCTTACTCACTTCTTTCGGAATTTCAAGCCCCGATACATCAAGTAAGTTTCCTTTGCAGGAATGTTCGATATAATCTTTCCTTGTATCACCCAGTGCCACATCAATCGTATCAATAACAGTATCTTCATCGATTACCTGATAGGTTCCCGGCTTCAGATAAACTTCATACCATCCACTCGCGGCAGAAGCATATTTTGAATAGTTTTCGTCATCCACATTTTTATATAAATACGTGTTGCTGCATTTTCCAAAAATTCGCGCATAATCGAGCGTAATATCGCGTTCTTTACTGCCGGTCACTTCAAACCTATCCAATTCATAATCACCTACATAAATTACATAGGTTCCTTTTGTCAGGTATCTGTAATAATGATTGTCATCATCGAAATCACTGCCATAAAGGACACTGCTATTTTCGGTTGCCAAAATCCAAATGTCAGGGATATCCATTGTCTGTGCACCAGTTCTCTTTACCGTACCGGACATTTTATAAACCGGAAGTTTCTCATCATGCTGCATGTCACCCTCAACAGTAAACGATTTTCCCAACTGAATTTGGTACTCTCCCTTTGATTGTTTAGTCGTGAAATTACCCTTTTCATCGGTCTTGATTACGTCATTCGGCTCCCAAAATTCTCCGTTCCATTTATCTAAGGAAACTTCAGCATTTGCAATCGGCTGTCCATCTTCTGTTTCCAGTTTTCCGGACACTGTATATTTTCTTTGCTGTTCAACAAGCACATACGACTGCTTAAACTCTTTACCGTCAACCGTTATCACAAGGTCAAACGTATAATATCCTTTATCTTCTTTTCCCTCATAATAAGGCTCATCATGCCAGACAACATTGCGGATACTGTTATCTACACAATAGACATTACGATAAATCGTGCGGTATATCTTCAAATTTTTCGATAAATCCGTAAATATATCCTTCAACGATTTGCCGGCTTCTATCGTTTCGTCATAGATAAAGCCCTGATCGCCTCCCGCCATATATTCACAGTATTTTACCGCTCCTTTTGTTGATGTAAAGGCATCTATCAAAAAGTAATTTTCTACTTTTTTATAAACATCGACATAACTAAGCTCTAGGAATTGTCTTCCTCTTTTATATGACGAAGGTCTGAACATAACACTGTCCGTCGACGCACTGATACTCTCTATATCCAGTGTTATCTTCTCATCTTCATAAACACCGGTTATTTTTTTCGTACTTGCATCTTTTATGTCCTCTGTGTCCACGTCTTTATCTTTAAAATAATAATAACTGAAATGGGAACTATCGCCATTAGGGTCTTTTGCTAAACCTCTCTCCAATTCATACTCTCTGTCATCTGCCTGTAACGTAAGCAACGTAAATCCATTATCAAATACCTTATCTTTGGTTTTGTCCCGTGACAGCCCAAGCATCATTTTAGCCGTCTTTGTATACTCTTTGCCATCAAGTGCTGCCGTTATTGAAAAAGTATAACTGCCTTTTCCCTTTGATGTTTTTTCGTCCCACTCGACGTCCGAAATCGATTTTACCTCTGCCTTCTTTCCATAACAGTAAACCGTAAACTCACATTTTGTCACATCCGGCACGATGTCTTTCAGAGAATTTGCCTCCCCATCACACACATAAATATTGTTATAGCTCAAATAATAATCGACTTCTTTTTCAAAAGCAATCGAGCTGATGATGAGTTCTTCATTTTCTGCATAAAGTCCCTGATTGTTTCTCCCCGGTTCTACCGTTGGTCCCGGTGTCTCATCCGGCGGAAGCATCGTCTGTTCCGGCACCTTGGTCGGCAGCGGTGTCGGGCTCGATACCTGCGTTGGTCTTACCGTCGATTTTGTCGTCGGTTTTGCTGTTTTTTTACCGTTATTCTTATCTGCATTTTGATTGGTTCCGGCTTTCTTTACCGTCACTTTACAGACAAACTTTTTCTTGCCGATTTTCGCCTGCACCTTTGCTTTTCCGGCTTTTTTACCATGAATCGTGACACCGGTCTTTTTCTTTTTACTCAGTTTCACGTTTTTCTTGCCGGATACAACCGTCCACTTCACTTTCTTTTTGTTGTTTTTCAACTTAACCTTAACGGTCTTTCCAACCGTTACCGTTACTGATTTTTTACTCAGCTTCACCTTCTTCTTTGCTGCCAGTACATTTTGCGGCATCATCGTAAATGCCAGTACAAACACAAGCAAAACGGCAATTTTTCGTCTCATTATTCTCATATCATATCCCTCCATGTGTAATCTGTAATCAAACTACCTCCATCGTTTTACTCTTCTAACTCCAAATTCCTCTCGACAGATGCATTGGTAATCGTTACGTCTGCTGCGGTAACCATTCCGGAATCCAAGGACACTTTTATCTCATACTCTCCCGGCTCTACATAGAATTCATATTTTCCCTCATCAAATGTATAGTTCGAAAGTTCTGTTGCGTCTCCTTTTTTGTGCAAGTACACCCATGTATCATCGGACACCTCGGTTCCATTTACCTTGCAGTTACCGGATATCTTATACACGTTTGTATTGATAACAACAGTATCGCTTGAACCATCCACTGTAAAGCCATAGTCTCCTATACTTGGCATACAGTAATAATCAACACACTGATAATCGCCGGTTGGCAGCACGACACTCGATGTATATTCCCCGGACTCATCATCGTACATATAGTAGTAGTAAATGCTGCTCGTACCCTTACTTGCAAATTTAAGCCTCCGTGTCGGATATATCGATATCAACTTATCTTCTGCATCAAGCATTTTAATTTTTACATATTTGTATGGCATCGTTAAATCTTTCACAACATTGGAATCGGTAACTGTCATCCTGCCAACCGATTTCCCGTTGTGCAAAAACTCATATTCACCGGCTAAAACGTCAAATTTGAAACCGGATATATCATCCTCATCAAATTTTGGCGACATAATTAATTTCTTGTAAACCACCTCATTTCTCATAACCAAAATCTCGTAATTTCGATACATGTCTTTTGGAATTTGAAGTCCTGCCATGTCTAACAACTCACCCTTGCAGGAATACATCTCGTAATCCTTTGTCATCTCACCAAGTGACACTTCAATGGTATCAACTGTAGCATCTTCTATTTTTACATAATAAGTACCCGGCTTTAAATAGACGTTGTACGTATCAAATACTGAAAATGCCCAATAGTAATTATTTTCATCCTCGGTATCTACAAATTTATAATACCCGGAACCTTTTCCGGACACAAGTGCAAGTTCCATCTTGATATCATATGTTCCACTTCCGGTTACTTCCACGGTGTCAACTGGGCAATCACAGGATTGAACCGTGTATGTTCCTTTCTGCACATATGCGTAATAACGGTTGTCATCTCCCAGTAAATCTCTCAAATAAATGCAGGAAGACTCCTCTGATTCAAAGTTAAAGCCCGGAACATCCGGCGTATTCGCACCTGTTCTTGTCACCTTTCCGGTGATTTTATAAACCGGAAGTTTCTCATTATGCACTACATCTCTGTCCTCTACCGTAAACGTCTGCCCCAGTTCAAACTCATAGGTGCCTTTTTGTAAATCCGTTTCGAAACATCCGTTCTTATCCGTCTCAATCGTGTATTCACATTCCTCATCGCTTAACTTAGACAATAAAACTTCTGCTTCTGCAATCGGCAGTCCATCTTCTGTTGTCAATTTTCCAGACACTGCATAGGTTTTCTGTTTTTCCACTAGCACATACGACTGCTCATTTTCCTGTCCATCCACTGTAAGTACAATGTTAAAGGAATAATAGCCATGGTCCGTTTTGTCGTCATAATAAGGCTCATCGTGCCAGACCACATTGCGAATCTCAATATTTTCATTATTCCAATATACATTATTATAGACTGCACGGTAAATCTTTAAGTCTTCCACTACATTAGCAAATATGTCTTTTAATGTTTTTCCTTTTTCTAACGCCGGCTCATATACGAAACACTCTTCACTGTATCCCGGATATAAATTCACCTCACCTTTTGTTGCAGTAAATGCATCTATGTAAAAATGAGAATCTGTCTTGGCATCAATGTAAACCATACCTGAACCGACTGCCAGATTATCTTTCGCAAAGGAATCACTAATAACGCTCACAAAATAATCATCGCAGACTTCTTTTCTTGCATTCACTGTATACTGCTGTTCCTCGTAGACACCAACAAGTTTAATATTTTCTGCATTTTGAATCTTTGAAGTATTAACTTCTTTATCTTTAAAATAATATCCGCTTTCCCCTTCTTCATCATGCAGACTTTGTTCTAATTCATACTTTTCACCATCTGCATCCAAAGAAAGCCATGTCATACCATTCTCCAAGCCTTCCTCTGAATCCTCGCGGACAAGTTTCATCGTAACTGTTTGCTTATACTCCTTACCGCCCTGCACAGCCGTAAGCAGGAATGAATAATACGGCTTCTGCCATTCCTCATCGTCATGCCAGACAACATCGGTAATTGACTTTACTTCCGCCTTTTTACCGTAACAATAAACGTTATATGTACATTTTGTCACGTCCGGCACAAACTCCTTCAGGGAATCAGCCTCCTCGGAGATTACATAAATATCATTATAATTCAGCGAATACGACGGAACATCTTTTTCAAATGCAACGGAGCTGACAATCAATGGCTCTTTTTCGGCATAAAGCCCCTGATAATCTGACTCCGGTTTCACCGTTGGCGCCGGTGTCTCATCCGGTGGCATCATCGTCTCAATCGGCGTCGGATCCGGCTTATTGTCCGGCTTTGGCGTCGGAGTCGACGGCAGAGACGGTTTTTCGGTCGGCTTTGGCGTTGGTTTTGCTGTTTTTTTGCCGTTATTCTTATCTGCATTTTGATTGGTGTCAGCATTTTTTACTGTTACCTTACAGACAAACTTTTTCTTGCCGACTTTCGCCTGCACCTTTGCTTTTCCAGCTTTTTTACCATGAATCGTGACACCGGTCTTTTTCTTTTTACTCAGTTTCACGTTTTTCTTGCCGGATACAACCGTCCACTTCACTTTCTTTTTGTTGTTTTTCAACTTAACCTTAACGGTCTTTCCAACCGCTACCGTTACTGATTTTTTACTCAGCTTCACCTTCTTCTTGGCTGCGAGAACATTCTGTGGAATCACAGAAAAGCTCAGCACAAACACAAGCAAGAAAGCAACTGTGCCTCTTACTTTTTTCATATTATATCCCTCCATTGTGTTATAGAAAATTGTGTTTCCTTAATTTTATATGAAATTGTTAGGGGCGTCAAGAAAAATAAGAGTGAAATTTCAACAAGGAAATTCACTCTTACTTATTCAAACTATTTTACTCTCCGTCACTCCGCCGTCAGCGCACATGACACATTTTCATCTGTCACGGTAACCGTTCCATAGCAAATCCTATTGCCATTATCATAACTGCACACCTCATAAGTGCCCGGTTCATCAACAATAACTAGTGCCAATCCTTTGTCATTATCTACATAATCATACTCTTTTTTTCATCTTTCTCGACATGTATCCACTTATCTCTTGCAAATTCTCCATTGGCTTCTTTGACAACGACCGCGATTTGATATCCGTTAATAGTATAATCCTGCTGTTTGTCAACCGAATTGATTGTAACGGTTCCAATGTCTTTATCATCCAATTTCATCGTATACGTGCCATATGGAACATAGGAAAATGAGAAACTGCCATCCGCTTTCAAGTCAGCTGTAATATCACCACTAGCAAACCCATCCAAGTACAAACATAATGAACTTTCACTGTACATCTCACAGACCGGAAGTGTTATATCCTTTTTCAACGGACCATCGTCTACTGTAAAGGACTCTCCTGCTTTGAAACAATAAGTTCCTTTTGATGCCTGGAAGGAATATTCGCCCTTGTCATTCGTATATACAACACTATACTCAGTTCCCTCTTTCCGGACATACAAGTAGATATTTGGTATCGGCGTTCCGTCTTCCATTTTTAAAACTCCGGATACCGTATACTTCTTTTCTTTTTCAAACAGTTTATAAGACTGTGTAATCTTCTTACCATCTACAGTCAAAGAAATATCAAAGGAATAATATCCGTTGTCACCGCCGCCCGGATAATACGACTCGTCATTCCAGACCACATTTTCAATCACCGCATTTGTGTAACATTTATTCCGGTATGCCACCTGCTGAATCTGAAGATTCTTGGCAAACTCCGTGAAAATGTCTTTTAAGGATTTTTTATTATCAAGCATCTCCTGATATTCAAACAAGTTAGCATCTGAATCAAAATTCACGTTACCTTTTGTTGAAGTATAGGAAAGAATGTAATAAAAATCCTGTTTCTTATCACTTACTGTAAAACTGTCCTCAGACGAACCAATCAGCAAATTGCCTATTTGCAGTGTTGAATGGGTAAATTCATACGCAGTGCCATTGTAAAGGGTGTATCGGTCAACCACACAATCCAATGTATAATCCTTATCTCCATAACACGCAACTACTTTGTATTCTTTAGTATCTCTCAAATCTTTTAGCACAACATCATCCGACTTGATATAATACTGCCAGTTTATTTCATTATTCTTCCCAGTAAGTGAATTTTCCAGTTCATACTCTTTTCCATCCGCAATCAGTGTATGGAAAACCAATCCATTATCCACTCTGCAATACTCTACGGTCTCCGTGTAAGATACCATATTTGCCGTAGCACTGTACTGCTTTATCAAACTTAACCGAACTAATCTGAACATCTTCCTCCTCTGCATAAAGTCCCTGTCTGGGATGTGCTGTGGCAGGTGTCTGATTTGTCGGCTGCATCGACTGCAATGGCTTCTTTGTCGGTTTCGGCGTTGGTGTTACAACCGGTGTTGGTTTCGGTGTCTTTTTCGGCGATTTCTTCTTAACTGTCTTTCCAACGTTTACGATTACAGATTTTTTGTTCAGCTTCACTTTCTTCTTCGCTGCGTAGGCAGTCTTCGGGAACAGAGATAATGCCATCGCGAAGATTAGTAAAAGATATTGGCATGGAATGCCTAAAAACACATCAAAGTCTAATCCCTCAACAATTATTTGCTTAAAATTTGTTCAAAATCTTTATAAAAGCGTTCATAACTGATAGAGCATTTTTCTCGCAATGTCGAAATTTCTGAACATTTTGCAATTTCATAAAAGTTCTCCCGACTAGCAGTATATGTTTGGTATCTATTATCCAAACTTCTAATCATTCGCACTAAATAATTCTTTGGATAATCACTACCGGAATCATTTTTATTTCCCCAAATATACTCTGGTTCAGCTGGCATTTTTGCCTGTTGTATTTCAAGTTCAAATACTTGCTCTAATGCCGATTTGTCTGCCAATATCCAACACTCTATCATGCTTAAAGGTATCATCGGTATCCCTTTGTCTGAGTTTAAACCATCTTTCACTTCCTTGTATACTGTCTCATAATGTTTCGTTACAGCTATACGATTACTGCTTTTCACTCCTGTCTCTTTATCTGCATCACAATAAAATATTCCGGCATCATACTTTCCTTCCCCCATCAAAATTCTAAATTTTCTTGCCGGAATTCCTCTCCCCGACACATCTTTTGAAGAGCGTCTTTGTAATTTTACCTTCTTTACATCCTCTTTCTCAATCGGTATAAATTCAACTTCCACCCCTTTTTCTTTTGCAATATTTTCAGCATAAACTATTGCAGGGCCCGGAAGCCATTTGCCTGTACTATATTCTTTTTGCCCAAAATCTGTTTTTCCCTCGCCGGTTATAGCAATTTTCATCCGAATTACCTTTCTAATCATTTGATGCAAGTAACTTATCCAATACTTCCTTTTGCGACATATTAAGCAAAATCTCTCCCGGATACATATATTCTAATTTTGCTTTCATTGCCTTATTTTCAAAAAGCCTCGCTGCCTTTGTATATCCATTATTATCTCGATATAAAAAGACAATATCTTCGGCATCTATATAATCCATAAACACAGTGCTGTGAGTCGTTAATATAAGCTGATGCTTTTTCTCAGCATACATCTCCTTCAGAATCTCTAACAGCTGCTCTGCATAATTTGTATTTACCCCATTCTCTATCTCGTCCAAAAGCATTGTCGCATTAGAACTTTTAATCTCACTAATCGCAACAAATGCTAACAAGCGCAACATTCCATCACTCATTTCTTTTGACGATATCTGAATAGACTTATTCTCATATTCCTCAGTGCTGACAATCTGCATCCACCCCGGTCTTCCCGGTATTTCGACGTCTATATCAGAAATTCTGTCTCCAAACAACCTTGTCAATTTATTCATAAAATTTGCTTTCTGTTCATCTGTCATTTGCTTGATAAAGGATGGCAAATTTTTTCCTGACATTCCAATACTTTCCTTCGTACCTCGGCTGCTGAGCCTCATTTCATTTGGTGAAAGCATTTCAAATGACAATGAATTCTCCAGAAAATCAATAAAATATTTTATTCGGTAATCTATCGTTTCATCCCTATTTAACATTCTCAGTGCGGACGATTTAATTGCCAGTGCTCTCGGTAATACATTTGTATCCTTGCCTTCATTTTTTATGAATCCATCTTCTCCTTTTTGATACACCAACAATTGGGTTCCATTACATACAAGTCTTTCAGAAAGCAGGCTTACCTCATTTTCATCTGAATAAATGGATAAAACCATGCTCCAGTCATACTCCAATTTCCCTTCTTTAGAAGGAAGTAAAATATTACTATCAAAATATATTTTATTTGAATTTATTAATTTAGACTTGATATTATCCGCTGTCCAGTTCCTACGCTCCAACATAATATCAAAATCCTCTTTTACCGAGCCGCACAAAAAATCAATTGCTTGCAAAACACTACTCTTCCCTGTAGCGTTATTGCCAATAATCACACTCATTGGTGTAAACTCAACTGAAAAATCAACTAATGATTTGAAATTGTCAACCTTGAGTTTTCTAAACATAATCACAACTCTCCTTCATTCACGTATAGGCATTGTCTAAAGTATACCACATTTTTTTAGCTTATACCATAATTTCCCCAAAGTCCACCTTTATGTAAATCATGCTATCAGTGTTTTACCTGTGTGTCAAGAAAAACCGAAAGCGTAATACGTCTTTAGGAGGCGTAGTACGCTTTTTTTAATTCTACTTACTCTTTTTCTACCAATTACATATCTCGAAAGCGCAAATATATTATTTTTTTATTATATTTTCATTCCTTTTCTATAACCCCGTCCATCAATTTCTCTCTGTAAAATGGACTAATTCATTGTCAAAAGCAGCCTTATTTCGCAAATTTTCATTATTTTATTTTTTATTTATTCTTTGTCAAAAAGAAAAAACGCTCATAATATGAAATTCGTTTTCTCAAATTTTAGACATATTAGGAATGAATCAAAAAAATTATTAAAAGGAGGATTTTCTATGAATAGAAAACATCAATTAAAAAAATGGTTCAAAAAACTGGAGGATTTTTATTTCTTACACATTCGTAAGTATATAAAAAATCCAAAAATACAATTTATTACATATTTGCTTTTCTGTATTGCTCAAACAGTTCCGTTTGTTCCAAGCCAAATTCAATATGCTTTAGCACTTTTAGTGTTTGCTCCTTAATTTTCTTTTCCTGCTCACTAATTTAGTGAGCAGGGACACTCCCTACCCAATCTTCTCCATGTCTGTAATTCCTTCTTCGGGCGACAGATTATAACGTTGGAAACTCTGCTCTGATTGATATCCTTTCGCAAATAATCCGGCACTACCATCATGAATTATCCGGTCTTGAGAGCCCAGCTCATCCATTTTAATTTCCACCACACTTCCGAGCGTTTCTGAAACCCAATTCTCTGTAGCTGTAAATTTATATCCACCATCTATTTTTTCAACTGTCATTGTACTTGGTCCATCATCATTTTCCAGCGCTGTCATACTTTTTCTCCAATTTTTTTCCTGCCAGACGCCTTCTAAATCATGATAATTCCACTTATCGTCTCTCTCAGAAGATTGCTTCACCCACATTTCGGAATCTTCATCATAAACAAATCCAAAACGATAGGTAACATCACGGTCAGCATAATTAAAGTGTGCAGACATTTTATATGTAACCGTGGCATTAGTGCCATCCTGCTCAACATCAGTGATTTCGCATATGACAGGGTCATGTTCTCTGCCTTCTTGGAATATTTCTTCTGTTGAGGCTTTTTCATCTTCAATTGAGTCGGCAAGCACACTTTCTGCCTCCTGCTCGCTCAATTGAGGAGCCTTTGTACTCTGTTTATATAGCAAAAAGCAGATTCCTATTATTAAAATAACACCTGCAATTACCATAGTTGGTACAACCCAATGTTTTTTTGCAGTTCCTACACTTGGTGACTGCTTCCATTCTATTTCTTTTTGAGGGAGCATTTTCCCACAGCGATTACACATATTTGCGGAATCTGAATTTGCGGCTCCGCATGATATACAAAACTTTGCCATAAATATCCTCCACTTTAGTTTATGATTTCTCCGCTACCATTACTCTTTACTTTGCTGCACCCCATACAAATATGCTATCATCTTTAAAATGTCCTCATTTGAATACGAAGTCACACCATCTTTCATGCTTACAACTTCATAAGATGAATCCATATTTAATTTAAATACTGTGTCCAAATTATATGCGGTAACAGTTCCATTTGCTTCAATATTTAAAACTCCGCTAACTTCAACAAGAATTTCTTTATTATTATCCAAATATGTTTTCCACGTACAATTTTCAAGACTTTTTTCAAAAATTTTCTCTACCGTTACATCTTTATAGCCATCAAAATGTCCTTCTTTAATTGCCGTAATCATCTGTGGATTAGACATATTTACCATCTTAACCCAAAGCTGAGCAGGAATGACCATATCTATTATAAGAATTGCCGTCCACAAAATAGCCAGCGTCCATTTCCTTCCATTGACAAGCTGCACTCTCTTATAAATATACAAAGGTATAAAAAGCAAAAATGCAAGATTAAGTTTAGACATATCATAGCCTGCTTTTTTTACCCTACTGTAATCAATTAAACAGAAAATAACATTTAGTATATACGCTATCCAAACCAATTTGTCCGCACTTATTTCAAACCATCCCGCCAACAAATACTGCAGCAATGATGATATAATTGGTACAAACACCAGAAAAACAATCGGTTTATTACTTATTTTTTTCACCACTGCTGCGTTATTTTTTGGTATGCTGATTCCAGCTTGTTCAATTGTCACCCAGCCTTGAAATCCTTGTTTCCAGACCATCGTGCTCTCATTTATGTAACCGGTTTCAAGCATTTTCAATAGTTCTGTCTCACTTACCGGACCTTGCGTTTCTCCATTGAAGCTGTAATACCAGTTTTTATCTTGCGTTTGAAATGCGCCCTCTTCCTGTTTATAACTTTTTTCTGAAACAGCCTTATTTCCACACCATGGACAAAAATTTCCTTCCCCCTCCCAATTGCATTTTTCACAATACATCTCTTTACTTCCTTTCAGCATTTACATTTTGAACCCACCTAAAGCACTTTATTAATCGTCTCTTGTATAATAAGCTGCTCTACCTTTAGAACTTGTAATTATTAACATATTATCATTAATTTCATACTCATACTCCTCTGCATGCTCTTCAGAGAATTCTGAACTATCAAAAGTAGAGTATATCGTTAGTTTTGACCCATTAACCTCATACCTATCCCGAGTAACAGAATTAACTCCCCCCGGTGAAGTACATATTCCATCCGTATCAAATATAATGTATTTACCTGATTCAGACCGCCACTTTCCAATAAGTTTATTTTGACCATTATTCATTACAAAAATCACAACCACAGCAACAATTACAACCAACGCTGCTACGCCAATTCCTACCTTAATTGCCGATTTTGAAGATTTTTTTTGTAGCGGTTGTGGTGGCAGTTCATGATGCGGCGGATCATATGGGTGCCATCCGGCACCGCTGCCTCCCTGAAGCGGTTTGTGACACCGGGAACAGACCACAGCCTGCTCCCCGTTCATTGCTCCACAATATTTACAAATTTTAGCCATATAATTTTCCTCCTTCTTATCCTTATCACTTTACTTTACATTTTTTGCGACTTTCTAATTTTCATTGTAATCACTCCTTCTTCTAAATCTAAACAGAAAGCATTATTGCTACAAATAATAATACTACTACAAGCACTATATAAAACACCGCTACACTCAGCCAAGCGCCCTTTTCCTTACCCTGCTTTTTCTTAGGTGGCTGTTTAGCAAACACTCCATTCCACTGTCCTCCGCCTGTATCAGACCCGCTGTCATTTGTAAATCCGGTTCCTGATGTCCCCTGATTTTGTCCCGCAAGTTCCTGCAACAGTTCACGTTGCTTTTGCTCAACATGACAATAAGGACATTCCATGTTATGTGAAAAATAATAATGACCGCTTTTTCCACACCGCTGTGTTATCCTGTCAAAACCTTCAATTAATGGTTTCAATGCGCCAAGCCATTCTGACGCCTGCACGCGGCTTTTTGGATTTTTATATCCGTCTACAAAGGTTTTTACAAATAATTTCTGCAAATGAGGATGTAGACTTACAAACTCCGGAGCATATGCAGGAATATCAATGTTGTATTTATAATTCCAAAATGGGAAAAATCCGCTCTTTATATTTTCGATTGGCTGTGGTGCCACAACGGACTCCCCAATTTCTTCGCCTGCCATCTGCTCCATTGTATTGGAAAGTTGTCCATTTGCCCTTTTGGCACAGGCAAACGGATGACTGCCGCCCATCAGCAGACAAAATACATGAACCGCTAAAGCAAACAAATCTGTCTCCTTCGTAAAAGTTGGTAAGGGAGCATTTTTTAATGTAATTTCTCCACAAACTTTCTTTTGAATCTCCGGTGCCAAATACTCTGCCAATCCCACTTCACAGCGATATATCTTTTTATCCGTAATAAAATGGTACGAATCCGTGTCTACCAGCGTAACTTTATACACATCTTTGTCATGCGCATTTAAATTAATACAAATATTTCTAGGATTTAAATCACCACAAACCTGCCCCATATTATGTATTTCTTCAATTGCTGCACACAAATTGTACGCTGCATACAACCGCACCTTTAAATCGTACTTTGAATTGCTGTAAAGTTCGGATAACGAATTATTGTACTGTGCTCGTCTCATTACATAACCGGCAAATCCATATTCGTCATACAACACATCCAACGGCCAGGTAGTATATTCCGAAGTTTTATTTGAAAATTTGCTAGCCGACATTTTGCAAATTTTCTCTTCCCGTTCCGAATCACGTTTATTCTTTTTAAAAATCTTTGCAACATACTCATGCATATTTTGTATCTCATGAATACTGCCTTCACCACCTCTTGCAATCCGGTCTTTATTAACTTTGTATACCGCACCATTTACTCCACGATACTCTTCAAACATCATTTGACTCCTTCACGGTTTTCTTTTACCGCCTCCTTTTCTCTCATATTTTGATAAATTCGACATGCTTCATCCAATTTTTCCTTTTTAGAATCCGGCAAACTGCTTATATACTCCTCATTATTCAGGTTCTCAATCATATCATCTACTGTCACTGCAGAACCGCTTGCAGTTGACGGATTGTCTGTCACCTTCGGCGTTGGCGTAGGAGTTGCCGTTGGCAAAACGGCTGTCACTTTAGGCTTTTGCGTTGAATTTGTTTGTTTCTTATCCGTATCACTGCTAAACAAACTTATCAAACAAATTACCAAGATTACCAGTGATACTGCCAGAACTCCTATGGCTGCTATAAGTGCAGCTTTTCTCCTTCGCTTTACTTTGTTGCGTCTCCGTTCTTTCTCCTCGTCTTTCAACTTTTTTTCTACTCTGTCATCCCCCGTTTGTCCTCCTATTTTCCCTACCGGTTCGTCTCCTGGTTCGTCTCCTAGTCCGCCTTCTATGTTTCCATCATCCCCATCATCTATCCGTTTTTTGGGTAGCTCCTTCCCATACAACAATGCCTCATAACATTCCTGCAGCCACACCCAGTCAGGCTCCAAATAGTATTTTTTGTCTTGAGGAACAACTTCTATCGTCTCGTTTATAAAACAGACAACGCTTTTATCATCCCTAACATTTTTTACAGCACCAACAGCATAATAAACTTCTTTTAAACTTTCACAAATTTCTCTTGATGTCTTTTTATTAAACAACTTCGTGTATGCTGCATCCATACATTGCAGAAAAGCATCCTGGTCTTTTGGTAATAAATTCCCCTCCAAAAAGGTATGTAAAAAACTTTCTGCCCCCTTTATTTTAGGATTTTTATAAACAGCATACGGATTCATAAAAAATTCTGCTGCCGCAATATAAACATTATCCTGTGAAAAATCTCCCCTTGCCAATTCCATGGTTGATGATGGTAAATTTAACAATGTGGGCTGAAAAACACCATCTAACATTCCATCGGTGACCAATAAAACAGCTGCCACATTTCCCGAGTATGTTCCAATTTCCCATGAATGCTCGCCTGCTCGAAGCGGAATTACCGATGTGCCATCCGCTCCTTTTTGTCTTTTGGTAACCGGTTTTACAATACCATTTGTCTGGCGGACAATAATTCCGCCATCTCCGGCATGTGCATAAATTATTTTCTTGCCATTATATATAACAGCAGACAATGTTGTATCATAATTCTCGATTTTTTTGTCATGTGAATCCGCATACTTTTGAATCGTTTCCATCGCATACTCATAACCGGCACACAAAACATCTTCCACATCTATTTGGCTCATGCCTTTTTTAATGTTTTTATCGCAATACTCATACAACTTTTCCACCGCAAGTTTTGAGCCTATGTCTGAATGAGGTGCACTTCCAACACCATCTGCTACAGCGCCGAAATAATAACCGGCACACAATTGTCCTGTCTTATTTGAATCCTGACAAACGGTTCCTTTATCAATATGTGATTTACCCTGTATTGAAAATCCATATAAAATCATAAAACAACCTCCTATTTTCTAATAACGTTCTCCACCAAGTTCTCTCGCATTATCCGGCAAAGGACCAAATTCTACCTGTTCGCCAACCTGACTATGGGAAATTTCAATAACGCTTTCACTCAAAAATTCAAACAGTCCCGAAAAATCCATATTTGACAATTCGACAACACGTTTTTTCAGAGAAAGTGCATATAATTCTTGTGCATCATAATTTCCAACACCAATTGACCAGAAATTAATATGACCATTTGCACCTTTTCTTTCTTCTGCCTGAATACGGTTTGCCGCCTCTGTCATTTCACTCTGAAGCGATGTGGATTTACCATCTGTAATCATAAAAATCCATGGCTTGTGACATGGCGTTCCCATCTTCTGATACATACGTGTACGACCCTTTACTAAGTCAAGAGCCACCTGTATTCCGGCAGCCATATCTGTGAGACCATCTGCATATAATTCAGGTGTCTTCATCTCTGTAACCGGACAAAAATCGTTTATGACATTAACCTCTGAATTAAATGTCACAAGCGCAACGTCAACCCGGTTTTTTGCATCGGGGTCACTACAGACATCCTGCTTAAACTGCTTAATTGCGCTATTCAAATTCCTAATTGCAGCTCCTTCCATTGAGCCGGAAGTATCCAGCAGCAATGCACAGGACAAATGTCCCTCATTTGTGTTTCTGATAATCTGGTCAAAATTTAACTGTTCACTCATTTTTAATTTCTCCTTTCTATAACGAGCATAAGATTGCATAAACAAAAAACAGCAGCAGTGCCAAACATATTAAGACACCTAATTGGTCAATTATCCAATTAACAACACCTCGCTTTGGAGGCGGTGAAAATGTTGGTGGCTCAGGTGGTCTCCTCTCTGGTGGTTTCGGCGGCTTCACCGGCGAATCGTTCGACTCCGGTGGCGGTACAGGTGGTCTATCATCAATGCCACCAATAAGACGCCGTACCTTCTCCTCAATATCACAATATGGACATCTTGCTGCACAAGAAAAATAATAGTGTCCCTTTCCGCAGCGTGTAATTGTATTTTGGATATCATCAATTAATGGTTTTAACGCAGCCAGCCACTCATCTGCGTGTACCCTTTTACCCGGATTCTGATACCCTTCAACAAATGTCTGCACAAACAATCGTTGTAAACTTGGCTCTAAACTTGCAAATTCAGGGGCATACGCCGGAATATCAATACCAGGCTGTTTGTCATAAAACGGGAAAAAACCATTTTTTATATTTTCAATCGGCTGTGGTGCTACAACTGATTCTTTGCCGGACATCTCTGTCATCTGCTCCATCGTATTTGTAACATTTCCGTTTTCTTCTCTTGCGCAGGCAAATGGATGGCTTCCATTCATCAAAAGACAAAACACATGGACAGCTAAAGCAAACAAATCCGTCGCTTTTGTAAAGGTCGGCAGCGGCGCATTGCGAAGTGTAATTCCTCCCGAAATTTTTTTCTGCATTTCCGGTGCCAGATAATCTGCCATTCCTACTTCGCAGCGGTATATCTTTTCATCGGTGATAAAATGGTACGAATCCGCATCCACCAATATGACCTGAAATTTATCTGCATCATTTTGATCTAAATTAATACAAATATTTCTGGGATTCAAATCACCACAAACCTGCCCTGCACTATGTATTGTGTCAATTGCCGCGCACAAATTGTAAGCAGCAATCAATCGCGTACGCAAATCATATTTATTGCTACTGTATAACTCTGACAACGATGAAATATTCTTTACCCTTTGCATCACATAACCAACAAATCCATCCTGGTCATATAAAACATCTTTCGGCCAGGTTACACACTTAAGCATTTCTTCAGGAACTGTGTTTTGCACCATCTTACAAAGTTTTTCTTCTCTTGCTGCATCCCGCTTATTCTCCTTGAAAATCTTAGCAACATGCCCCGGAAAATTTTCAATTTCATGTACACTTCCTTCTCCACCCCGACCCAGACGTTTATCCGCAACGTGGTAAATTCCGCCGCTGATTCCTTGGTAAACTTTCATTGCCTTTTTCTCCATTTAAAAATAAATATTAATGCTATTAATGCAGCTAGCCTAAATATTGTTATTGATACAGTTATATGATTTCCATCATTACTTATAGGTATGTGGCAATAAACCCCAAAATCCAAAATATGAAAAAAACCAGGAAAATAACTAGGTTCACCTAACATTGTGGAAATCATTAAAAACCACCAGCATATCGTCCATCCCACAGTATGTTTCTTCTGAGACTTGTCCTTTACCTCAACCAATTCGGTATCATCATCTCTGTCTATCACTTCCATTGCTCCTAATATTTTCTGCCGAACTTCACAGTAAGGGCAATACGAAAGATGTTTAAAATAATAGTGATTATTTTTACAGCACACGGTTTCACTCTCAAATTTTTCAATAATTGGTTTTAATGCCTCAAGCCACTCTTGTGCCTGTACTCTTTTTTCTGGTTTTTTATAGCCATCCACAAAGGTCCGCACAAACAATTCCTGTAACTTCGGCGTTAAACTTTCAAATTCCGGTGCATAAACCGGGATATCAATATTGGCTTTTCGTATATAAAAAGGGAAAAATCCATTTTTTATATTTTCAATTGGCTGTGGTGCCACAACCGAATCTCTATTTGCCACCTCGGTCATCTGCTCCATGGTATTTGTAACATTTCCATTTTCCTTTTTTGCACAGGCAAACGGATGACTTCCATTCATCAATAAACTAAATACATGAACCGCTAAGGCAAACAAATCCGTCTCACGTGTAAACGTCGGAAGCGGCGCATTTTTAAGTGTAATATCACCAGAAATCTTCTGCTGAATTTCCGGTGCAAGATAGTCTGCCAATCCCACTTCACAGCGATAAATTGTACCCTCTGTAACAAAATGATAAGAGTCTGCATCCACTAATGTTACATGATAGACGTCCTTATCGTTACCATCTAAATTAATACAGATATTTCTGGGATTTAAATCACCGCAAACTTGTCCCACACTATGTATTGTGTCAATTGCCGCACATAAGTTATATGCTGCATACATTCTGATATGCAGGTTATACTTTGTGTCGCTGTAAAGTTCTGATAAAGAAGCTACACTCTTTACCCTCTTCATGACATAACCCACAAAACCATTCTCGTCATACAAAACATCTAATGGCCAGGTAATGCACTGCAGCACATCTTCCGGCATATTATTCATTGTCATCTTACATATCTTTTCTTCACGCTCGGGACTGCGCTTATCCGGCTTAAAAATTTTAGCGACATATTCCGGCATATGTTCAATTTCATGAATACTGCCCTCTCCGCCTTTTCCAAGTCTTTCTTCCTTCACTGAATATGTGCTGCCATTTTTTCCATGGTATTCTAGCATTTCTAAACTCCTTTTTGATTAAAAGCCAGCAAGCTGCTCTTTCGCATATTCATTTCCACAATTTGCTGCTTCCTGATAGTACATTCCTGCATCCTGCAGACTCATCCCGATTGCATTTCCATAGCCCTCCGACAGTAATGACGCAATCATTACATTAATATCGCCTTTCTCTTCCATGGTCAGATTTATATTCTGACCATTTTGAATTAACATCTGCAAATCCTGTGACATCTGATTGTTGTCACTTTGCTGCATCCGATGCCCCAAAGCAATCAGATATGTTCCCCATGGATGTCTCTCTAACACTTGAGGCTGCATAAGAAGCTGTTCCATGTCATCATACCGCTGTTCATTGTAGGAAACATAGGCAAGCACCCACTTAACTTCCGCCTCCAGTTCATCCACAGACCTGCCTCCTTGATACCCCATCTGTCCCGCACGGATATCATTTAACTGCTGCAAAAGACTTCCACAAATGCGTTTTGCCGTTTCATAATCCTCTTTTTCCCGGCAGTTCTGTGCGTCTCTTATCAAATCTAAGATTTCCATTTCTGTAATTTGACTGCCAGCCGACTGATGCCCCGGTGACACATACTGAGACGGCTCAGATGTCTCAGGTTGAGGTGGCTCATTCTGCGGAAATCTCATCCCTGCTTTTGCATAATATTCCCTAGCAATATCTTCATTTTTTATAAAGAAAATACCTTTATGATACATTTCAGCCAATCCGGCATAGGCACGTTTTTCTCCTAATTTTTCTGCTTTTTCAAACAGGCGTCCTGCCTTTGTTGGATTTGCCATTGTTCCATTTTGTCCATACAAGTAACGCTCGCCAAGTTCACAGAGTGCCTCTCCATCTTTTTGCCCCATTTGACGAATCATTCGCTCCAGTTCTTCCGTTGTTATACTTTTGTAATCCATCCTTGTCTCCTTATCCGTTTTCTAAACATTCTTTATGTGAGCCAAATATGCCCGCAATGACTTATGAAACTTATCAGCGGTATCATAGGAATATCCTTTTAACATAATGCCGATGCGGTCACCCTGAAAAGAAATTTCTAAAACTAACGTTCTCTCCAGAAACCAACGAATACCCAAAATAGCACCTACAACAATTCCTCCAATAACCGCCCCATTTACAAACATATTTGCCGCTAACCCAACCAATACAGCAAGCACTGCTATAACAAGCAGATAAATAGGATTATTCTGACACAATAATGTACCGGAAATTTCCTTTAAATCTACAATCGCATTCACCTGTCCTTTTCCCTTCGTCGTATAGTCCTTATAATTGGCATACACACGCTTATTGGTATAAAATACAGATGTTTTTGCAAGACCTCCACCTGTCATTGCTGAAACGGCATACGAATTATCCAGAGAATCAATAATTTGTTCTGATGGTTCAACTGTAGAACCGTTTGATTTTGGTGTAATTTTTATATGTGGTGGCGGCGAGCCGCCTGGCGGGTTTGATATTGCGCCTCCGCAAACCGGACATTTTGTTGCATTATTTGGTATATTCACCTTACAATTTGGGCATTTCATGGTTTTTTATCTCCTTTCCATGTTCTTTCAGATTCCATCAACTATACAAACGAGCCTCCACAACTTTTCCCGCACGAACTTTTAATGTAATTCCAAAACTTAGCAGTCCTTTACTTCCTTTTCTTAAATATCTTGCACATTTTGCTTTCGATATTCTCTGCATAGGATCTTCCCCACCTGCAATGTAATATTTGGTGCGTTTCGTTAATTTAAACTTTCGAGTTTTTTCTCCCATAAATTTTACTTTTTTCGATGTATCATTTAAGCGACTTCCTTTTGTAAGTGCTCCTGATATCTTAAGTTTATTTCCTTTTATGGACGCATCATAAGCAATTCCCTGCTTGTTCTTTTTACTACTGTCATAATAATAGACATATTCACTCGGATTTAATGTCGTTTCATAATATTGATATTTTGCCTTCGCCTTCACATCATGTGACGGAACAGCAAGTACACCAAATGCCGTTGTCACAAGCAAACTTGCCAAAACAAAAATAACTAATTTTATTTTCTTCATATAATTTCACTCTCCTTTAAATTGCTTTCTTCAAATTCTTCTTCGTTACTTTTTTGAATTTATAGCTCATCTCATAAATATTTCCTACCAGTTTGTTTCGCTTTTTTTCAAATTTTGACTCACTTACCTTTTTGCCATTAATAAAGAAACCATCCATTGTACTTTTATCTAATGTCGCTATTTTCTTTTTCTTACCCTTCTTATATTTGTAAACAATTTCCCTGCCATCAGTAAAAGTTCCAGAGTACATCGTAATTACACTTTTTTTCGTGTTGTAATAATACTCTGTTCCTCTCTGCCAACTATTGAATACTTTAACGATGCATTTAACCTTTCCGTTTACGCAGGCATACAAAGCTGTATCTGTTCCACCATTCCAATCCTTTGCCATCGACCAGCCATTTACCATACATTCATCAATTCCATCATGGTCAAAATCAATATAACAAAAATAAATTGCTCCCTGATCATTTAAATAGCCGCTTTTTTTCAATTGCTTTTTCAATTTAAGCAGAGAAGTCATGTACTTTTTATGAACGGTACGATTGCTCATTTTTGCAGAAACATGACTGCTATTCACACCACATATAATTGCTATCAGGCATAATACCGCAACCTGAATCCTAAAATATCTTTTCATCTTTCTTCCTCCATTCATTATTTCACTTTACATTTTTTCGTAATACTCCATTTGCCGTATACTTTCTTTGTGCCAACTTTTTTAAATGCTCTGACACGAACATAATACGTCTTTTTCCGTTTTAATCCTCTCAATTTAACCCTTTCTGCATAAAGGTCATATCGTTTTGTTTTCTTCTTTTTGGTAAACGATTTGTTTAATGCATACTGCACTTCAAATCCATCCTGTGAAACAAACCACCGCCAAGTTACGATAAGACTCTTTTTCGCTGCCTTTTTAACCTTAACGCCGGTCACTTTCTTAACCGTAACATCATCACTTGAAGTATCATCACTGCTCCAGTTGTAATCGGCGTCATCGTTCTGTGATGATGGCTTTTTGGTAGCCTGCGGTTTCTTCGTAGACTGTGGACGGTTGGTTGCCTGTGGCTTTTGCGTAGCGTTCGGTGTATTGGTTGGAGCCGGTGTGCTTGTCGCCGTTGGCGTCTTGTCAAATTCACCGATAAATCCAACGTCTACACTCTGCCCTGTATAATCGTTCCATTTACCATTTGCATACATTTGTACATAGTTTTCTCCCCCGCAGTCAGCCGTATTATTTGGCTCATTTTGCGACCAGTTGGTGTATGTTACGGCGGAACCGTCACGCCAGACAAATTTTCCTTCTGCCTTCTCATCGCTGGCACCAATGTAAAAGGTTTTATTTAATTCTTTTACCTTTTGAGCAATCACATTATTTTTTTCTTCTGATTCGATTTTCACCAGATTTCCACCAAGTTCCTTGCAATAACGTTCTGCCAGTGCATAAGGAATTCCCGCCGTGTAAAAACGGTAAACTTTGTTTCCATACGTAATCTCAGCCGCCGGTTTAAGATTCAGTGGCGTTTCCAAAATAAAACCGGAATAAATGTACGAGGACGGCATGTCATTCCAGCGTCCATGTCCACGGATTGCCGCCATATAAAATTCACTGTTACCGGCGCAATCCGGCTGTGCAGCATCCCAATTGGTATATGTAACGCTTGAACCACTCTGCCATTTCCATGGCTGTCCTTTTCCCGCCTGACTTCCGCCAATGTAATAATACTGTCTTATCTGATCAGATACTAAATTAGTAATTACCTGCTGTTTTTTTGCATCTTCCACTTCGGCAAGTTTACTTTGCAGTTTGCCGGACAGCGTTTTCATTTCATCCCATGAATAATTCTCGTTATACAAAGACAACAAAGAATTTCCATATTTTACTATCTTCTGCGGAAACAGACCTAATGGAACTACACAGCCACTTCTGCCGCAACTGTAATTTCCGTATTTATCATAAACGTAAATATGCGTAGCATACCTTCCTACTTCGTTATTGTGTTCTGAAATATTTACCCGGAACCGGTAAGTATCACCGGAAACACGCGTACCTCTTACTGCTTGATTCGTCCACCAGTCTTTGGCAATGTCATCCTGATCGTTTTTCGCAGTCCACGTCGGAAACTGTACACGATTAACCCCACTCGCATCGCTTGCCTTACATTCTACGGTGTAGCCTTTGGAATCTTTTTCTACCACTTTGATATCTGTCAATGTCGGTGCCGTGCGGTCAATATAAACAATCGATGTTGACACACAGGTTTTATTTCCGGATGAATCCCACGCATAAATATGCGTCACATAGTTTCCCTGCACCGCTCCGGATTTGAGTGAGGAAAGTGAGATTCTTGCAGATGCTGTATTTCCGGATACACTGCCCTGAATCCAGTTTGCATCCTCGCCTCGGTGTTTGTCAGTGTTCCAAGAAGGAAATTCCACCTTGGAAATGCCCACATTATCCGATACGTTGCAGACTACGGTATAGCCATCCGCATTGACATCCGTGATTCGGACGTTGCTGATGGTTGGAGGCGTTGTGTCTCGTGAATCATTTCGATACACATAGCCCGACTGCCATGAGGAATATCTGCTCAATGGCTGTGGTGCCACCGATGAACTTGGTGTCCATGAATCATAGCAGTATAAAACTCCCTTTTCTTTCGACAGCTGATTTGCCAGCATTACATAATGTCCCGGCACTTTAACAATCGTATAATAGCCGGCATTAATGTTAAACCACAACTGGTTAGCATCCGCATTCCAATTGCCTAAGTATGTAAGTTGTTTTCCTTTCTGACTTGCATAAATGGATGGTGCATTTCCACCGTTTGTCTGATAAAAACCACTATTAATTAATCCATTGCTCCGCTGCCAGTTTAAATAACTATCCGGATTAAAACCGGCACTTCTGTCAACATTTGTCTCATATAAAAGTTTTGCCTGTGCCGTGACCCAGCAGCCATACTGACGCATATTGTAGTCATCAGAAGCACCCTGACTCCAATAACGATAGTCGCCTGAATAGCTTGCGGCTTGCGCTTTTGTTCCCCAGTCTGCTCCCGGAATCGACTGTAAAATCCCAGCAATTGCAAGAATCATAAAGAACACGGTTACTCGCAGCGATACTTTTAATTGTTTTTTCATACCAATCTCTCCTTTCTACACAAAATACTTCTCAATCGTTTTCTGCATCCCTCTTGCCACAGGGAGCACCACATTTCCTGCCACGGTACACTCCCGATACCCAACTCCCATAAGGTAGTCTGTATTAATCACATAACTGTGATGAATTCGAATAAAGTTATCCGGCATCTTCTCCAAAAATGCAGCTAATGTCATGCGGCTGTGAACAGTTCCCCATCCATTGGTTGTGATATACAAATCATGATTCAGTATTTCCGCATAAATAATCTGCTTGATGGGTAATCGAAGCTTTTTCCCCTCACTGTAAAAGTAAAACATGATATTCTCCTCGAAACGCTTTTTCCACCCCTTTTCTATATTCCCATAGTATACAAAATCCCCGTACCAACTTTTTTTCAAAATATTTAGGATTTATAAAAAGGTATAAAAATCCATCACTATTTTATCACTATATGGCGAAAAATCGGGTGTTGTGTCGTAACTAACGGTTCTATCGACGTAGACGGTAAGATTTTCCTATTGGTAAATTTGAAATATAGAAAATGCAAAAAAAGACAGCTGCCGCTGATTTTGCAACAACTGTCTATTTAATGATTCATATTTTCTTAAAGTCCCATTTCCTCACAGATATCCCCATACCAATACACTTCATCCTGCTCAATATAATGGAGCAAAACAGCATCCAATTCAAACCTTTCATCCAGCCTGCTCATATTGCATGCGGTAAGTGTCGCCTCGGAAAGGCGCAAAAACATTTCCTTTGCCTCACCGGCAGGAGCACGCTGTAAACAAACCGTATAAATTAACGGCAGCAAGTCTTCCCGCTGAATCTGCGGGCACCGCTGTTTTTTATCGGCACTCCATGTCTCTAAACAGGCACGTGCAGTCTTTACATCCGGGCACGCTTCCTCTGTATGAATATTTTCAGTGATGAATTTTAAAATCCACTCCGGAACCGGTGCGCCCTCATGCAGATACCGTAGCTGTCTTTTCGCCTGTGCCGCATGGATTAACTGTTCCTTCTGAATCGGACCACGAAACAAATCCGAATAGCGCTTCGCATAGCGTGAGCTGTCTCCAAAGACCTCTGACAAAAACTTTGCATTGGACGGTTTTGTCGCATAAACCGACTTCGCAAGTTCCCAGATAACCTCCTGCATATGCTGCGGCACCGTGTACTGGCGCGCATGCCGGTTTTTATGTAAAAAACGGTCAATTTGTTTGCGCGGAGTTTCCCTGCGTTTTCCGTGCTTTTGCTGCCATGCAGGGAAATTTACTTCAGCGAGAAGTTCATCTAAGCGTTTCTTCTCCTCATCTCTTACCCACGAAAGAATACTGTCTCTGTATTGTTTCACATAATTAAGTGCTGTCTGGCTGTAACCTTTAAACCAATCCGCACGTCCTCCCATCCACCACAGAAATTCCTCCGTGGAAAAATCAAGCGTTCCCTCATACGCATTCATCAGCTCTCTCGTACTCCGTGTGTGGGAAATCACCACATTGTCTTCTAAATTTTCCTCATAGAAAGCAATCATTTTCTCGCACTGCTCCATCGATTTCTTATGGTCAATGCCGTAAAGATAAATCATTTCCTGATAATCATTGACATAAAAAGACGGTTCACCGATTCCCACCATCAAATACTGCTTCGTCTCCTCTCTGTCAAGCCCCATGGCAAATGCCATTTGAAAAACCGCCTGACGGCTCGGCTTATGATACTTTTCCAGTCCAAACCAGCGGTGCATCGTAGGAAGAGAGGCAAAATCCACACGACCGGTTCGCTGGCGGAATACTAAAAATGCCTGACGCCTCGTCTGTTTATCCGGTTCATTTTCTCCCCATGGATACCCCATCCGCTCCATAATAAATTCATCAAATCTCATCCAAGCACTCCCATTCCATACGCCATTCCGACAAACAAGTAACTGCACAAAATCGGAATGGACTTGATAAATCCTCTACGAACGGCTTTCATGTTCTTCCTTCTCCCTGTCAATAAACATCATAATAAAGGCGGCAAGCAAAAAGAATGCACACACTAAAATTGCCTTTTCCTGCATATAAGAAATGCATACATTTCCAAGTACGGCACCAATAATAAAGCACAAAATCACACCGTAATAAAGGATGCTTTTTGACAAACACTTTTTCTCTTTCGTATGTATATAATCGCACAAATTCTGTGTACCGCTGCGAAGATTTCCGATACACATCGTAGTCGCAATTCCGTTTCCGTGAATCTTACGGAAACTCTCTACCTGAATTCCGCAGGCAAGTGATGTTAAACTGTTTGCTAAGAGATTAAGAGAAACCGGAATAAAGCACACGCCGGCAAGGACAATCGCCTCTAACAATACAGAAATCTGCCGCCAGTGAAGCCTTTTTTTCTCATCCATCCGAAAACGCACCAAATCAGCCAGCATAATTCCAGCCGCAAATGCAAGTACCGGAAACAAATACCGCACAACCTCCGGCCAGTTTCTCTCGGATATGCTTACGCCAAGCAACAGCATATTTCCCGTCTGTGCATTTGCAAATACATGGTCGCGCATGATGTACGAATACGCATCCATAAATCCACCGGATGCTGCTAACACGATTCCTAACTCGATGGACTCTGACATCTGCTTTGCTATTTTTTTCATTCCTATCGCTCCTTTATCACAATTGTATCACCCGGTGCAAACACCGTGTTTCCATTTGGAATAATCAATTCTTCCCCCCGCTGAATCATCACGACTAACTTTCCTTTTCCGAGATGAATCCGCGATAAACTTTTGCCTACCCATTTGTGACTGCCGTCTAACTCAATTTCAATCAGCCGCACACCATCCACATCACCCGGTGCCTTTGCGCTGAGAATCAATGTGTCGCCCGGCACAAGCACAGTGTCTCCGTTTGGCGTCACATCTTTTTCATCCCGCTGAATCTGAACGAGAAGCGTCTCCGGCGGCAGCAAAATATCTCTAATCTTACTGCCCGCCCACGGATGATTTTCTTCAACCGTAAACTGGATAAATTGAACCGGCACCTCTTCGGTGTAATCGGTAAAAGTCTTTAATACGTCTTCTTTATCATCAATCATATGGAGCATTTTCGCTACATACGGAAGCAGTGTTCCCTGCAAAAGAATGGAAAAAAGCACGATGAAAAATATCATGTGAAAAATGTCGTGTTCAAACACCGTGCCGCTGCTCCTTGCCATTATCGCAAACACAATGGACGCCGCTCCGCGAAGTCCCGCCCACGAAACTAATATCTGCTGCCGCCATTTACTTCGGAAAGGCGTTAACAGCAAACACACAACCGCAGGTCTGGCAACAAACGTCAAAAACAACGCAATCATCAGTGACGGAAAGACAACCGCCGGCAGTGCCGATGGAAATGCCAACAGTCCGACAAGGAAAAAGACTAACATCTGCATCAAGCCGGTCACACCGTCAAAGAAATGTACCAGCGACTTTTTATTGTCCAAATCCGCATTTCCCAGTACAATACCAAACAAATACGCACTCAGGTATCCATTGCCGCCAACTGCGGAAGGAACCGCATACGCCAAAAGCACGAAGGCAAATACTAAAATAGTATCAAAGCCTTCTGTCGTAACCTGAAATTTTTTCAAAACAAAAATCGTAATTCCCGCCATCAAAGCACCGATTGCCACACCATAAATAATCTGCGCAAACACCGTATAGGTAATGGCTCCCGCACTGATTTTGCCACCACTAATCATACCAAGCATAATCGTAGTAAGCATATAGGAGCATGGGTCATTACTACCGCTTTCCACCTCTAAAAGAGAGGCAGTCCGGTACTTTAAGTTCAATCGTTTAGAACGCAGAATCGAAAACACCGACGCCGCATCGGTCGAGCTTATCAGTGAGCCAATCAAAAGACTCTCAAGCAGTCCGATGTGAAGTGCATAGTAACAAAACAATGCCGTCAGCCCCGCCGTAAGAACAACACCGGCAGTCGATAAAATAACCGCGCGCAGAGCAATTGGTTTTGCAGCACTCCATTTTGTTCCAAAGCCACCATAAAACATAATAAAAATCAGGGCAATGGAGCAGATTTGCTCTGCCAGTTCAAAGTTTTCAAACGAAATCCGAATGACACCATCCGAGCCGAAAAACATACCAAGCACAATGAAAATCAAAAGCATCGGAACACCAATGCGGTTCGATATTCGGTTCCCTACTAAACACGCTAGAATCACAATCGATACGAAAAGAATTGCAAATGTCATAGTACTTCCTTTCTTTGTCGTTTTTTTCGGTTACTTCTTAATCGCCCACCGCATTTTCGTAGAACGTGCCCGCCCATTTTGTGCACATTCTTTCGCCGAAGGGCGTATCACATCTTTTGCATAATCGCTGTAAATACCAGCTTTGTAGCCGGACTTTAGCGCCTTTTTTACTAGACGGTCTTCGCCGGAGTGGAAGGTAAGAATTGCTGCCCTTCCGCCAGGTTTTATGCATTCCGGTAATTTTTCCATAAATTCATACAATACTTCAAATTCATTATTTACATCAATGCGCAGCGCCTGAAAGACCCGCTGACACGTTTTTTTGACGATATCTTTGCGCTCCTTTTCCGGAAGAAACATTAGCGTCTTCTCAATGACATCACGCAGTTTCTTCGTCGTGTCCATCCGGTTTCCTCTGCGGATTTCATCGGTAATGGCCTTTGCCAACTCCTCACTGTAAGGTTCATCTGAGTTTTCATACAGCATCCCGGCAAGCTCCTCTTTGGTAATCGTGTCAAGCCGTTCGGCGGCACTGATTCCTTCCTTTTGGTTTAACCTCAAATCAAGAGGACCTTCTACTTTAAAGGAAAATCCACGCTCAGGATTATCAATCTGCATGGAAGACACACCCAAATCGGCAAGCACAAAATCAAATCCGCCTGCCTCCTTTGCGATTTCGTCAATCGTACAGAAATTCTGCAGTTTTATTGTGAGAATTTCTTCGCCGTATCCCTGCTCCAAAAGGCGTTTCTTCGTCTTAGCTGATTCTTCTGGATCCACATCTGTCGCATAAATATGTCCCCTGCCCTCTAAACAGGCAAGCATTGCTTTTGTGTGCCCGCCATAACCAAGTGTCGCATCAAACCCAATCTGCCCCGGCTGAATCTGCAGAAAATCCAGAATTTCCTGTACCATAATCGAAAGATGCATCCCTGCCGGTGTATTTCCCTTGCGAATCACATGCTCAATCATATCCTGATACTTTTCCGGCTGATGTTCCTTATATTTTTCCTCAAATTTCTTCGGATATTTTCCACTGTAATGTACTCGTCTTTTGTGCTTTTTTTCTTCCTGTGGCATCATTTTCATCCCTTCTTTGCATTTTCTGCTTTATGATACAATATTCAGCGGATATAGGTCAAGTAAGCGCTTAAATATTTTATGACAAAATTCATGATTTATGGTGATTTTTTAATTTTTTGCAACTTTTTTTAATTCTCATTCGTAATATTTGTATAACTCAAAGGAACAATTAAACTTATACAAAAAAGGAGGCAGCACTCCGCCATCTTATTTTACCAAAAACAATTACCACAATTGGAAGTTACGCCTTTGCCGGTTGCTCTTCCTTATCCCGGATTGATTTTAATCACACGGAAAAACTGCACATTCAACAGTATGCGTTTGCAGACTGTGACCATTTGCAGGATCTGGATTTAAATAATATGCGAATTGGTCCTTATGCGTTCAGCGGTGTGTCTCCGCTTGCATCGGTCTCATTATTTAACGTTGATTTTTATGAAATAAACGAATGTGAAACTTCCACCGGCATTTATCCATTCGGCACCCGTACGGTCAAAAAAATGTTTGTCGACAGTGCCCTGACTTCCTTTTATTTTCCTGGCAGCACATCAGTTGAACATCTTTATGTCTGCGGCCGCTTAACAGCATTAAAGGGTGATGTTAAATCATACAAAAAAGTAAAAGTAATTCACACATACCCTTCCGCAAAAGCCGCCTCTTTTGCCAAGAAAAAGAAACTTTGCTACGAAACACTCAAAGTCTCTGGCAAAATGGAAAAAGTGGAACAAACGAATTTAACTGCATATAATTATGTTCTTGGCAGGATATCCCCCGCCTTACTGGCTAAGCCAGCAGGGCGGAGATTTTTTAATAATAATTATGACTCCTTACTTTTATTTCGAGCAATCATAATATCCATACAATGCTGGTGTGGCACACCGCCGCTGTTACAATCAAATACAACTTCTTCAATTTTGTGGAAATACCAATCATGATACAAGGTAAAAATTTGTCCTGATTTCCATCGAAAACGATTTTTTTCCTTCCCTGGTAAAATTTCAACAAATGGTTTATCCACAAATACATTCATAACATGAATTCCATCCGGCTTGGTATGTTGCTTCAACTCATTTACAACATCTTTCCTTTTCTCCGGTTTCAAAAAATGAAACACTCCACTACATAAAACAATATCATAATCTTCGCAAAGCTGCATATCCTCAATATTTGCTGTAAAAAAATCTACATAAACACCATGCTGTGAAGCTAACGCCCTTCCCTTTTCAACTCCTGTCTCTGCCAAATCAAAAGCAGATACATGGTATCCATTTCGTGCTAAAAAAACAGCATCTTTTCCTTCCCCGCACCCTACATCAAGAACCTTTAACGGCTTTATTGGCGGCTTTAATTTTAAAATTTCATAGCATAAGTCATTCGGCTTTATTCCCCAATAATACCCTTTCTCCTGATATCGTTTTTCATAATCGCTCAATATTGGAGACTGATATCCAAGAAGAGAATCCACACTCATCCCAAATACCTTTGCAATTGCAGGTAACAAACTAATTTCAGGACATGTCATCCCATTTTCCCATTTTGATACCGCCTGATTTGACACATGCAATTTTTTTGCCAATACTTGCTGCGTGATACCAAGTTCTTTCCTTTTTTTCATAATAATTGAACCAATTTCCAACCTTCACACCTCCTACTTATATTGTAGAGTACAAATTTTTAGAATGCTATCACTTTGTTGTTGAATTTTCAATTAAATTTCGCCAAATAGTTAAAAACTCTTGACACACACTTACATGTGTTATATAATGCCAATCACAATGATACTTCTCCTGTCTGACAGTGGAGGGAGACGATAGGATGGAGAACACGCAAAAGAACATTGAGGAAAATTTACAGTCATCCAAAAAGCATTCTTACAATTTACATAGCCCCGGTGTACGCACTTACAAAGACAGCGTATTTTGCCGAATATTTAACGAGAAAAAAGAATTATTGAGTTTATACAATGCTCTGAACATGTCTCATTACGAGAATCCAGATGATTTAGAAATTATTACTTTAGACAATGCTTTATTTCTTCAGATGAAAAATGACGTAGCTTTTCTTATTAACACCAACGAAATGTGTTTAATTGAACACAGCAGCACCGTCTGCTTGAATTATCCACTACGGAGCCTTTTGTACCTAGCCAGAGAATATGAAGTAATTCTCGAACAGCGAAATGAAAACATCTTAAAATATGGATTGGTAAAAATCCCAACACCTGCCTGTATCGTTTTATACAATGGTATGGAAAAACGTCCGGAAGTTGAAATTTTAAAACTCTCTAACGCTTTTGAAAATCAAGAAGTTGAGCCGTGTCTTGAACTTTTTGTAAAAGTATTAAACATCAATGATGGTATGAACGAAAATGTATTAAATGGTTGCAAAACGCTAAAAGATTATGTTATACTAATCTCAAAAATACGGGAAAATTATAACGAAATCGGAGACTTGGCAAAGGCAATACACAAAGCAGTTGACTATTGTATTGACGCAGACCATTTGCGCTCGTTTCTGATTCGAAACCGAGCGGAGGTAGAGCCTATGTTGTTATCAGAGGGTACGGTGGAAGAATACGTGGATAGTATGAACGAAGTCAAGGAACAGGAAATTGAGCGGCTAAAAAAGGTAGTTCAGGAAAAGGATGAGGAATTGTCGAAGGTAACTCAGGAAAAGGATGAGGAATTGACAAGAATAACTCAGGAAAAAGATAGTGAAATCGCTCGATTAAAAGCCTTACTTGCAGCAAAGGAAAATAACTAATTAGCACAGCAGGAGAAGTTATCATCTAGAGCGGGCGCAGGAAGCGCCCGCTCAAACTAATATGTAAGCAAGAAATTCCAACACCGATTGAAACTATATTTGCAGTTTCCTATAATTTTATCCCAATTCCTTTTTGTGCTTCACAAAAAATGCACTTTGTTTTTCTCGTCCCAGCGTCTGCCAGTCACCATCCTTACAAATTAAATCCTGCGTAGAACCCAAGTAATCCGGAATTGGTTTCGTATCTGAAAAATAGCAGTTATTATACCACTCCGGGTCCTTCCATTGCCGATATAGAGTTATTCCGTCCAAACGAACAATCTCTTTATCCTTAATTTTTTTCCACTTCTTTTCCATGTCTTTTTCTTTAACATAATGTGTAGCAACCAGATAATCCGGCATTTCCGATGCCAACAAATCAACTGTATCCGGCACCCTTTCCTCCAGATAGCCAAACAGGTATCCATTTCGGTAAGTAACTTGTGAGTAAGGCACTTCATATTCTGCCTTCTT
>ENA-OROX01000681-OROX01000681.1-human-gut-metagenome-genome-assembly--contig:-NODE-681-length-33292-cov-7.013900_pt1 | contig 33292 bp, 30 predicted proteins | sample MGYA00242133_ERZ509058 | MGnify/ENA primary metagenome ERZ509058 (study PRJEB26280, sample SAMEA2338751) | human gut metagenome | biome: human gut; feature: human-associated habitat; material: faeces...
AAGAAGCAAAGGAAGAGTTGGAAAGAATAAGCCAAGATGATATACTAAGAAGAAAGGCATTAAATAGAACACTTGAAATAGCTGATAAATTACAGTTAAAGAAAGAGGCAAAAGAGGCAAGAGAAAAAGGAGAGCAAATTGGAATAGAAAAAGAAAAAAAGTCTGTAATAAAAAAGTTACATGAACTTAATATACCTATAGAGCAAATTGCAAAAGTAGTAGAATTAAAAGAAGAAGAGGTAAAAGAAATATTAAATGATAAAAAAGCATAACCTTTCGCTATAGCGAAAGGTGGACATAACTTATTTGTTAAGTCAAAAGTAACAACACCAATGTGAAGAATAGATATGGATCATTTACTTTTTCATTATATAAAAAGAACAGAATACACAAAATAAGTACATCATCAAAATATAAATTAATTCCGAAAAAGCTGAATAATGGAGGCGACTCTTGTTGTTTAGCTTTTTCTTTTTTGGGTTTAGTAATATTGCTTTTGTATGATGAAGGTCGATAATTTAGGTTATTACGAGAATTCATTGGTGCTTGTGAATTTTGTCTATTATTTTGAGTATATGGGGTGGAATAATATGGATTTCTATTTTGTGGCTGAGCTCTACTATTATTTCGTATGTATTCTTGCTTTTGCTGTTGTATATTTTTATAAGCACTTGGATTCATATAACGCATGTAATTTGGAAGTCCGAAGTATGGATAATTAGCTACCATTCTTATCACCACCAGATTGCCTCATTAATTCGAAAACCTTTTCCATATTAAATAATTGAATGTATTCATCAACTTTTGCCTGTCTGCTAGGTTTCAAATATGGTTTTAACGAACGAAGTAAATTTACACCAGAATTGTTAGAAGGACTGTTCATGGCACTAATTATTTTTTGCATTTTCATCATAGTGTTAATATCTATATTTGGCATTGATTGCTCAGAATTAGTAGCTTCAGAAGAATTAGCTTGATTTACATATGAATTCATATTAGAATCAGTTGTATTTGCAGTAGTATTATTTCCAACATTAGCACCATTTTGAGCAGAGTTATTCTGTAATGAATTAAGCATTTCTTTTATATTATCTGGAATTTGTTTCCCTTCCATCATAGAAGAAAAACTTTTTAACATATCAGCCATATCTGCCATAAAAATTCAGTCCTTCCAATAAAATTAATTATTTTTGTTATTCATTTGTTTCAGTATTTCCTCAGGGCTCTTATTTCCAAGCATTTTAGAAACTTGATTCATTTTCTCTTCAAGCTCTTTCTTATCCATCTTAGATATCATATTCATCATATCATTAAAATTCATTTCAGACATATTAAATTCATCCTTTCTTGTTTTACTTAGAGGCTTAGCTTCTAAGTAAATTATATTCCAAGACAAAAATATAATACCATTGTTTAAATGGTATTATATAATATTCTGTATTATAAATTTTGTTACATGTGATTATATTTTTTATACAACTCTAATGCAGTTTCTGGAGTTTCGTTTCCTGTAAATGATTTAATTGGAGCAAATTCTTCACTAGGATTTACTTCCAACAACAATATTTTGTCAAATAAAGTAAATGCATCAAATATAAATTTCTCAAATTTGAATGCATTAGGTTTTAGTGGGACTTCCTTCATACCTTCTGAATTAATAAAATCACATTTCTTAAATGCTCTGTGGTAAGGCAAGTCTGCAGTTGCTAATTTTTTTAGAGCATTCATCGAAAATAAATGTGCCAAAATATTTTTCTGGGTATATTTTGATTGTTCTTCTTCTGGAATATTTTTTGGGTCTATTATGCTAGGGTGTGAGTCAACATTTGCAAATACCCATTCTTTAGAAGATAAATCAGTTTTTTTAATTGATTTACTTGCAATTTCACAACCATTTGCAATAGTTAGTCCTAAAAATAGTGGGTCAATTATCTTTAATAAGATGTTATCTATTCCACCAACGAATATCCATTCAATATTTTCTGCTTCCATTTTTTCAATAAATCCAGCATTAGCAAGAGATTTAAATACATCTCCGTTGCCATTAGAGCCAGTAGTTATTGAATAAGGTGTTTCTAAAATGACCTTTGTTTTTACATCTATAAGAGGAAGTGTACTTTGCATAAAGAACTTAACTTTCTCTTTAGGATAGCCAAAATAATTTTTAGCTTCAAAATATTTTTTTGTAGCAACATCATTAGCAGGGCTAGTCATTATGTACCAATTTAAGGCTGTTCCAGTTTCATTCAATAATTTCTTTAAATTATCACAGGCAAATTCAAATAAAGATTTCTTTGGTGGAACATCAATTTCGTATGAGCCTTTAGGCCCTTTGTACCCAAGCCTTGTTCCTTGCCCTCCAGCCAATGTAATTATAGCGAGTTTTCCACTATTAATAACCGAATTACCAATATCAGAATAATGTTTTAATTCATCTTTAGTTAAATTAAGTCTATCAATGTATGGAATTGGCGAAATTCTATCATATGAAATAGAATCATCTAAAGTTGAGTTGTAATACAACATATTCATTTTTGCAAAGTCAATAGAACGCACTTGGTTTGCTAGAATGTTTTTTTCTTCATCAGTCAAATCATTCCAAAAACTAAGAACATACTCTTGATTAAATTCTTTCAAAATTTGCATAATATCATGCGGTTCTGTATCCATAAAACACCTCATTTATTAAATTTTAATTAGAACTTGCAGTTCGTAAACTTTTAATAATTTTATCTTTTCCAGGCATATCCGAATTTTCTAAATACTCAATCTCTTTTTCTATATCAAAAGGCACACGAACTAAATTAATAGAAAAAGTTGATAATTCTTTAGAGCCATATATACCTTCTAGTATAATATATGAAGCAATAGTAGAAAAGCGATTGTCTGCATTTTGTAAATTGTTGTCATTTGCCATTTCTATTGGCATACCAACGCTTCCAGTGTTAAAAATAGTTTTGTTTTTATATCTAAAAACATTAGGAGTATGAATGTGACCATAGCCTATAACATCTGGAATAGGGTCGTTTGGAGTCTTGCCCAAAAATTCTGTATTTTCAAATAATTGCATAGGAGAACTTAGCTCAATAACTTCTCTTAGAGTGTTTTGATTAGAATACATTGGATTATAAATATGAGAAGTACTAAAAGGTGAAGCATGAAACAGGCGCACCAATCTACCACTCATATAGAACTCTGTCATAACAGGTAAATTATGCAAATAATTTGCGCGCTCTTCTCCAATTTTCACTCTAGACCAAAAACTTTTAAGCTTAGCATTAGGCGAGGAAATGGATTCATCACAATTACCTCTTAGAACAACTTCACAGTTTTCCATAAGCTTGTCTATAACTAAATCTGGATTACAACACTTAGTAACACTATCTCCAAGACAAAAAATTCTAGAAATTCCTCTAGAATGTATATCGTCTAAAACAGCGTTTAGTGCGGTAATATTTGCGTGAACATCTGAAATAATTGCAATTCTATCCATAATTTTTCTCCTTAAATTTTATAATATTATAATCTAAAAAGCGGGAAATTTCAAGCCTTACGAAAGTATATTAATTAGTAAAATAAAAGAGGGCACCCCGGGCGGGGTGCCACGTTTGCACGCAGAGAAATTATTCAGCAATGGAATCGAAGGTCTCTAAAATCGCATCGCAACACGTTGTAACAATTTGATTTAATTCACCCGTATATTGCGGGTTGCTGGGATCATGGCACATCTTTTCTGCATAACTGCGTGCGGCAGCATATGCTGTTGGCCCTTTCTCGTTTTGAAGTTTCAAGAAACTTCTGTAGTAATGCACTTTTACTGCATCGCCGACTGTTTCGAAAAACTCCTCAAAATGATAGTTGTTGGAAGACATATCATCGACAATGGCAAGAGCCTTAGGCCCTTTTGCAGTTTTCTTAGCTTTTGCAAGGGTTTCACTGAACCGAGTTTTAAGGTCTCCTTTGTGATAGCTTAAAAAAGTATCAAGTAAATCAGCGAGGTCAGTAGTCTCACAAAGGTCCAGGAAAAACTTGTCGGACGGTTTAAAGCAATACAACATATTAAATACCTCATATAAGTGTGTTTTAATCGGTATGTATATTATAGCAAAATTATGTAAAGTGTGTCAAGATTAAATCAAATAGAATAGCGTATAATTAAATTTGATTTTCGTTAGTTTTGAATTAATTAAAATGTCACAAAGAATTTTTATAAAATATAGTTTCTTAAATATTACAGTTATAAAAATGTTGAAAAATAGCCAAACGTGTAATAATTTGATACACGTTTTTGATTGTTTTTCATTGCCGTAAGGTATATAATTACTATACTTTATAGAGTAAAAACTATAGAAGTATTAACGTTAATTATTATTAGAATTCTAAACAATTTTATCAAATTATTATTTAATCTAGAAAGTTAATTTCTATATTCGCTATAGCGAAAGGTAAATCCGAAATTAAATTGAAAAAACAGCTAGCATACAGAAGAAAAAATATTTTATAAACGTCCGAGAAAAAATATGAGAGAAAATATACAAAATTTTACTTATTAGTTGAAAAACAGTAAATGAAATGGTAAAATAGAAAGGAAGTTAATGGGCGATTTAAAAGAGAATGATAGTAGAGCAGAAGCTACAAAGGTAACAAGGCTACCACTAACATCAGATTATGTTTTTAAAAGAATATTTGCAAGAGAAGAAAATAATTCAATGTTAAAGGATTTTTTAGAAGCAATTTTGAATATACATATAAATAAAGTAGAAGTAAAAAATCCGGAGTTAACGCCAAATATGGCAGATGAAAAACTTGGAATATTAGATTTAAAATTGGATATAGATAATGAAAGAGTAGTAGATGTAGAAATGCAAGTTTCGAATGAACATAATATAAAAGAAAGGTCTAGTACATACTTATCAAAACTTGCGGCAGAACAATTAAAAGCTAAGCAAAATTACAAAGAACTGAAAAAAATAATAACAATAAACATATTGAAATATAATTATTTAGAAAGAAATTCATATCATTCAATTGCAAGAATGAAATATGAGGATACAAAACCAATAGAATTTGTTGATATGGGTTATAAAAAAGAAGAGGAAGAAGCAACAAATACATTTGAAATGCATTTTATAGAATTACCAAAATTTAAACAAAAAAATCCAGACTGCAATACAAAGCTAGAGCAATGGCTATGGTTGATAGATGGAAGTAAGGAGGAAAAGATAAAAATGTCGGCAAAAGAAAATGAAGAAATAGACAAAACAGTAAAAGAACTAAATAAATTAAGCAAAGATCCAGATGAAGTTGCAAAGTATGAAGAACGCGAATGGAGTATAATGAGATATAATGTAGAGATGAAAACAAACAGAGAACTAGGAGAAAAAGAAGGCGAAGCACGTGGCTTGAAAATAGGTGAAGAAAATGAAAAAAAGAAAGTAATAAAAAATTTACATGATTTGAATATTCCAATAGAGCAAATAGCCAAAGCAGTTGAATTAACAGAAAAAGAAGTGGAAGAAATACTAAAAATACTTAATTAGTAAATAAACATAATGTAATTAGCAAGTCTTTCTACAAATTTGTTTTGGAGGTAATAGAAGTAACAAAATAGAATTAAAATGAAATTAGTTAGATAAAGTTTAACTGATTTCATTTTTGGTTTTGAAACACATATAGTGATTAAGTATAAAAATATAATATTTAAAATATTACATTTTTATTACATTTACTTAAATTGTTGAATAAAATTTCCCATATTGATATAATTTAACCATACTTATAGACAAAATAGAAAAATATACTAAGGAGAAGGTTGAAATAGTTATAATTTTTTAATCTTCTGGTGGAAAGGAACGAGAAAAAATGTTGAAATCAAATGTTAGTTATAGCACAGATAAAGACAGCTTTACAGCTGGTAAAGCATGTGCTGAAAAGGCAGTTGTAGACTTAATAGAAACTAAAGTAGCTTTTGTATTCAGTTCTGTGAAATACAATCAGAATAAATTGCTAGAAGGTGCAAAATCAGTTCTGGGAACGGCTCCAATAATTGGTTGTACATCTTCAGGAGCAATAATTGTACCAGATGGAGTAGTATCATCAGAAAGTGGATTTGCAGGAATGCTTGCAATAGGAGACGATGAAACTGCTGTTGGAGTTGCAGGTTCAGAACGTGGAAAAAATCCAAGAGAAACAGGGAAAAAAGTTGCAAAAGAGGCAATGGCTAAAGTTGGAACAGATAAGGCTCCTGAATATGTATATATGATAGCTTCTCCAGGAGAGGAAGAAGAGTACGTAAAGGGAATTGAAGATGTAGTAGGCTGCGTTCCTGTTTTTGGAGGTAGTGCTGCAGATGATTCTATATCTGGAGATTGGAAGATATTTACGAATGATAAATGCTTTTCTGATGGAGTTGCTGTTGCATTTTTCTACACAAATAAATCAATAAGAAATAAATACACTGGAGCTTACCACGAGACTGTAAACTCTGGAATTGTAACAAAATTGAATGGAAGAAGACAGTTAGTCGAAATAGACGGAAAGCCAGCACTAAATGTGTATGCAAAATGGACTGGCAAAAAGGTGAAGGATTTAGCTGGAATGAATTTGTTATCTGCTTCTGTAACAGAGCCTTTAGGTGTAAAAGATAGATTGGGCTCACTAATTGCAATACGTCACCCAATGATTGGAAATGAAGATTTATCAATGAATGTTGGAAACAACTTGGCAATTAATACAGCAGTAATTCAAATGCAAGCAAGTGTTGATGAATTAATAGAAGCAACTGGAAAAACATTAAAGAATGTAAGAACAAACCTTCCATGCGAAGCTGGAGCATATCTTTTAATACATAGTGGAGAAAGAAAGCTTGGAATAAATGAAAGAATTGAAGAAGTTGCAGAAAGACTAAAGAAAGAAGCAAAAGGTGTTCCATTCTTAACAGTATTTACATTTGGCGAATATGGAACAGAAGACCATGGAGAAAATACTTGTGGAAGATTAATGCTTTCATTTACTGGATTTGGCAAGAATAAATAAAAATAGAATGCTAATAATAAAATTGGAAAAGGAGGAAAATCGATTATAGGCTAAAGGTCTATAAAATTGATTATAAAAAATTATGGCTAATACTAGATTTATATTAAATGAGACTTCATATTTTGGATTTGGAGCTAGAGAAGTTCTACTAGATGAATTAAAAGATAGAGGATATAAAAGAGTATTTTTAGTATCTGATAAATCTCTTGTTGATGCTGGGGTTACAGATAAAGTTATGAATATTCTTGAAGAGGGAAAAGTTAGATATGAATTATATGATGATGTAAAACCAAACCCTTCAATTGATAATGTATTACACGGATATAAAAAGAGCAGATGGTTTAGACCAGACGTTATTCTTGCAGTTGGTGGTGGTTCTAGCATGGATACTGCAAAGGCAATATCTATACTTATGACAAACCCAGATAGAGACGATGTAGTTTCACTAAATGGGCCATCAAATACAAAGAAAAAAGGACTTCCAATGATTGCAATGCCAACAACGGCAGGAACTGCAGCAGAAGTTACAATTAACTATGTAATAACAGATGAAGAAAGAGAAGTTAAAATGGTTTGTGTCGATCCACATGACATACCAGTTTTAGCAATAGTTGATACAGAACTTATGGCTTCTATGCCTAAAAAGTTAGCTGCTGCAACTGGAATGGATGCATTAACACATGCAATCGAAGGATATATAACAAAGGCACACAACACAATGTCTCAAATGTTTTCTATGAAAGCAATAGAGCTAATTTATAAAAACTTAGCTAAAGCTGTAAATGACAAAGACCAAAAAGCAATAGATGATGTTGGATCAGGCCAATATATAGCTGGAATGGGATTCTCAAATGTTGGACTTGGAATAGTTCATTCAATGGCACACCAATTAGGAGCTGTTTATGATACTCCACACGGCTTAGCAAATGCAATATTACTTCCAACTGTATTAGAATTTAATGGAGCTGTTTGTGCAGATTTATATAAAGAAATTTTAACACAAGGGATGGGAATAAATGCAATGAAATTTACAGATGAAGAAGCTGTAAAAACACTATGCGAAAAAGTAAGAGATTTATCTGAAGCTGTTGGAATTACTCAAACAGTAAAAGATGTAGGAGCAAAGAAAAAAGACTTTGCAATGCTTGCAGATAAAGCAATGGAAGACCCTTGCAAACCAGGAAATCCAAGAGAAGTAACAAAACAAGACTTTATAGATTTATACGAAAAAGCTTGGTAATCATTTATAACAATTGAAGAAAAATCGCCCAAGAGGGACGCCCCTTTTTGGGCGATTTTGGAATTTAAAAATAAGACAAAGGATAGAACTCCTTTGTCTTGTTTTAGTGTTGCTCTGGTATAAAATAGTCTACTACTCCATAAATTAATGCACCTATCATTGCTGCTATCCAAGATATAGAATACCCAGCCACGAAAAATTGTGTGGCATACAATACAACGGCTGCAAGGACAAACCCTACAAAGCCTTTTCCAAATGCACTTGCATGAAGTCCGGTAAATTTAACAAGCAAAAAATCTATAACAGTTAAAACAACTGCTGCTAGTGCTAGAGCCCAAATATTGTTTATAGTAAATCCTGGTGTAAAAAATGCAGTTATAGCAAGTATTACAGCAGATGTTACAAACCTTAAAATTACTTGCGCAAATGTATTGGAATGAGAGTAATTTCTTGCATCAATATTATTGTTATCCATGATTAAACCTCCTAAAATGAATTTATTTTTAGTATTTACAGAAAAAAATAAATTATTCAAACTGATGAATAAATACAAGAAAATAGCAAAAAATAAAAATGAAACAGCGATCAAATTAATACATAGAATTAACATAATGTAAAAACTATATTGATGATCAGATATATTTGAGCTAAAAAATAGAAAAATTCAAATTTTTAAAATATAAAATAAATGGTTTATGGATAAATCCAATGAAAATTCAAATATCTAGTAAGAGGAAAAATTAATGTTAGCAACTTTTATAAGGTCGATTATTATTTATATAATTGTATTAATTGTAATGAGATTAATGGGAAAACGTGAAATAGGGCAGATGCAACCGTTTGAACTTGCAATATCAATAATGATAGCAGACTTGGCATCAATTCCAATGACTGATATTGGAATTCCAATTTCAAATGGAATAATTCCAATTTTAGGTTTACTGGTAATGCATCTAGTAATATCTATATTGAACATAAAAAGCAGTAAAATAAGAGAATTTATATGTGGAAAACCAACAGTGCTAATAAATAAAGGAAGAATAGACGAGAACCAGATGAGAAAAGAACGTTTTACTTTAAACGAGTTAGAAGAAAAATTAAGAAGCAATAATGTTATGAATATTGGAGATGTAGAATTTGCAATACTAGAAACTAGTGGAGATATTTCTGTAATACAAAAACCTAATAAAAGAACGACTACACCTGAAGATTTTAACATTATGCCAGATTATGAGGGAATGACATATAATCTTGTAATAGATGGTAAAATATTGAATGAAAATTTGAAATTAATAGATAAGAATTATGATTGGCTGAAAAAACAAACGCAAAAATTTCAAATGATACCAGAAGAGGCACTAATTGTAACAATAAATGAAAAAGGAAATATATATTGCCAAAAGAAAGAAAAAGATTAATTTTTTTGTAAACTTGCTATAAGCAAAAAATATTAGAAAAATTCGATAAAATCAAGAGAATTTAGGGAAGGAAAAATTATCAATATGAAAAAAGAACTTATTATAGTAATTATAATAGTTATAGCAATAATCATATTAGACACAATAACACATAATTATACAAAAATAAATTTTGCAAAAATAAATGAACAATTGGAACAAATAAAAGAAATTAGTGAAGATATGTATATAATGGAAAAAGAACAAGATATTGCTGAAAATACTAGCAAAGAGGAAAAAGAAAATGACAATAAAACTAGTAAACAAGAAAAACTAAAAGAAAAAATAAAAACTATGGAAGAAGACTGGAAAACTATAAATAATAAGACTGCACTTTACATAGAGCACGAAGAATTAGAAAAAGCAAATGTGTCTATGGTAAAATTTAAAAGATATATTCAATTAGAAGAATATATAGAAGCAATTGCAGAATTAGAAAATTGCAAATATATTTTAGACCATATAAGAGATAAAGAAGCAATGCAGATTATTAACTTATTTTAAAAAATCAAATCCAAATTATTAAAAATTGCGGTATGGTGCTCTTAACCAGAGATTCTAAATGATTCTTTAAAAGTCACTTTTACCTTAATTTTTAAAATTTAAATTTGATTACATTACTCTATAAAAGATGATAGTGCTAAAATATTCTAAACAATAAACCAGTAAAAAATATGTATGCATATCTATAAAACTTTGTGTTTGAAAATTGTTTTTTGTTGTACTCGAAAAAAGATTTTAAGGCACTGCGTTTATCGAAAATAGTAATCAAAAAACTCTCTTTATACTTAGGAAAACTTAACAAAGTTATAGGCCACATATGCTTTACGATTATGTCTTTTTCTTTATCATTTAAATTAAATAGTTTTTCTGCATTATATAAAGCAATTTGAGGGTGAAGAAAAGCATGAAAATGTTTTAAATGCAGTTTCTTTTTAGAACCTCTCCAGTCATACAAAAATAAATCGTGTAGCATTGCACCTCTAGCTGCAGAAACATAATCCCAGCCATATTTTTTGCAAAATAAATATGACCAATAGGCAACTTCTAAACAATGTTCATAACAAGAACAATCGTAGTGTTGCCTAAAATTTTTCATCTGTTTTACTGTAGGATTTTCTAAAATATCTTTTGTTATATTTAAAAATTCGATTATATTATCATAGTTATATGTATGTACACTAACTTTTTTTTCTCTAACTTTTAAAGTTTGCATCTTATGTTATTACCTCTATGTTCATTTCTTAAATTTATTATAAACACAATAAAAGTCTATGTCAATAAAAAAATAAGAGATTAAAATGGTATTTTCTTGCAATATTTTTAAAAATAATACTAGACAAAAACACTTGTTTGTGTTATCATTGGTTCAATGAAGTTTTTATCATTATAGCTATGAAAAAATTTTTGTTATAAATTAAAAATGAATTTGCAAAGCAAGAAATGGAAGTACTTATGATTGATTTAAAACAGAGTGTTCAATATATTAAGGGTGTTGGACCGAGTAGGGCAAAGTTATTAAGCCTGCTTGGAGTAAATACTGTTGAAGATTTGATTAATTATTATCCGAGAAAGTATGAGGATAGAACAAAAATAAAAAAGATAGAGGCGCTTCAAGATGGAGAAGATGCTCTTATTGAGGCTGTGACTGTAACTGCTGCAACCGTTTTTAAATTAAGAAGAAATATGTCTGTTTCAAAAGTTATGGTGCAGGACGATACTGGTAGATGCTTAATTACGTGGTTTAATCAGGATTATATGAGAAACGTAATTCATGCACATGAAAAATATAGATTTTTTGGAAAAGTTACTAAAAAACTGGGGCAAATAGAAATGGCGTCACCTGTTTTTGATGAGGAAGGAAAAAGCAAGAATACAGGTAAAATTGTGCCTGTTTATTCTACTACAAAAGGATTGCCAGACTCAGCAATAAGGCAAGCTGTTGAAAATGCACTTTCAATGGTAAATGCGAAATTACAGGAAACATTACCAGAATATATAACTAAAGACTATCATTTAATGGAACAAGATCAAGCAGTAAGAGAAATTCACTTTCCAAGCAAAATGGAAAATTTGGCGAGAGCAAGAAATAGGTTAGTATTCGAAGAATTGCTAACATTTCAACTTGCTTTATTAAGCTTGAAGGAACAATATGATAATGAAATAAGAGGCATAAAATACAGCAAAGATGTACATATGTCAGATGTAATAAATACATTACCATTTAAATTAACAAAAGCTCAACTAAGAGTTCTTGAAGAAATAGACAATGACATGGAATCGGAAAAGCCGATGAATAGGCTTTTACAGGGAGACGTTGGTTCTGGTAAGACTGTAGTTGCAATGATTGCAGCATATAAGGCTGTGAAGAGTGGATATCAAGTTGCAGTAATGGCTCCAACAACAATACTTGCAACACAGCACATAAATAATTTTAATAAAATATTAGAGCCATTTGGAATACGTTGTGGGTTACTAGTAAGCAGTCTAACAAAAAAACAGAAAGGCATACTCCTAGAAAAATTAAAAAATGGTGAAATAGACATATTAATTGGAACTCATGCTCTTTTACAAGAAAATGTAGAGTTTAAAAATGTAGGACTAGTAGTAACAGATGAGCAACACAGATTTGGCGTAAAACAAAGAAGTGTAATTGCTGGTAAAGGAAAAAATCCAGATGTACTGGTAATGACTGCAACTCCTATTCCAAGAACACTAGCGATAATAGTATATGGAGATTTGGATATTTCCATAATAGATGAACTGCCACCAAACAGGAAGAAAATCGATACAATAGCAGTAAAAGAAAATATGACAGATAGAATAATTCAGTTTATAAAGAAAAATGTGAACGAAGGCAGACAAGCATACATAGTATGTCCATTTGTAGATGAAAACGAAGAAATGATGGATGTAAAATCTGTAGAAAAACTAGCAGAAAATTATAAGAACGAAGTGTTTAAGGATTATAATGTAGAAATATTACATGGAAAAATGAAACCAAAAGATAAAGAACAAGTAATGCAAGACTTCAAAGAAAATAAAATAAGCATACTAATTTCTACAACTGTAATTGAGGTTGGGGTGGATGTGCCAAATGCAAACATAATGGTAATAGAAAATGCTGAAAGATTTGGCTTGGCACAGTTACACCAATTAAGAGGAAGAGTTGGAAGAGGAGAATTTAAGTCATATTGTATACTAAAATATAACAGTAATTCTGCAATAGTAAGAGAAAGAATGAAAACAATGACAACAACAGAAGATGGCTTTAAAATAGCAGAAAAAGACTTAGAACTAAGAGGCTCTGGAGAATTCTTCGGAACAAAACAACATGGACTACCAGAATTCAGAATAGCAAATATATTTGAAGATGTTAAAATACTAAAACTGGTACAAGAACTTGCACTAAAAATAGAAATGAATGATCCGAAACTAGAAAAAGAAGAAAACAAAAAATTAAAGGCATTAGTAAATAGAGTAAGAGAAGAAAGAATAGAATTATAAGAAAATTTCTGAAAACCCTTGCATTTTTTCCATAAAAAGGGTATAATAATATTGACATAAGAAGTACGGCAGAAGAGTGGAAACAAATTCCACTCTTCTACAATGTTATAAGACAACATTTAATATGAATATAGGGAGGTATATCTTGTCTAAAATAGAAGAAAAAGTAGAAGAGCTCGTTACAAAGCCAATAAATGAACTTGGTTACAGAGTATACGATGTTATGTACGTAAAAGAAGGCAAAGACAATTATTTAAGAATATTTATAGATAATGATACTGGAATTAGCTTAGATGATTGCGAAAAGGTAAACAATGCAATTACAGATATGCTAGATGCAGCGGATTATATAAAAGACCAATATTTTCTTGAAATTTCGTCTTCTGGAGTAGAAAGACATATCAGAAAAGATTCGCAGTTGCAAGAGCATATTGATAAAGATATAGATGTAAAGTTGTTTAAACCATTAAATAAGCAAAAAGAACTTGAGGGAAATCTTAAACAATTTGACGAAAAGACCATTACATTAATCATAAATGAAGAAAAAATTACAATAGAAAGAAGTAACATTAGCTCGATGAAAAGGGCTTTTAAATGGGAATAATATAATTGAAAGGAATGATTGGAAAATGAAGAAGAATGTAAAAAAGGTAGAAAACAAAGGAATTGATAGTACAGAATTAATAATGGCACTAGATGAACTTGAAAAAGAAAGAGGAATAAAAAAAGACTATGTTATAGAATCTATAGAAACAGCTTTAGTTACAGCATATAAGAGAAATTTTGATGTTACGTCAGACAATGTAAAAATTACTCTAAACCGTGAAACAGGGGAGACACACATTTATGAAGAACTTAATGTAGTAAACGAAGTTGAAGATTGGGATACACAAATTTCAGTAGAAGATGCTAAGAAAATTGACCCAAGATATAATGAGGGAGATGTTGTTGAAAAAGAATTAATGCCAAAGAACTTTGGTAGAATTGCAGCTCAAACAGCAAAGCAAGTTATAGTTCAAAGAATAAGAGAAGCTTCAAGAGAAGTAATATTTAGCGAATTCAACGAGAAAAAAGGAGAAATAGTTTCTGGTATAGTACAAAAAGTTGATAAGAACATTGTTGTATTAGATTTAGGAAAAATTGAAGGTATAATGCCAATTAAAGAGCAAATACCAACAGAACATTACTATGTAAATCAAAAATTAAGAGCATGTGTTGCAAATGTTGAAAAAGGTGCAAAAGGCTCAACACAAATAATAGTTTCAAGAGCAAATAATGATTTCTTAAGAAAATTATTCGAGCTTGAAATTCCAGAAATTTATGAAGGTTTAATCGAAATTAAGAGTATTTCAAGAGACCCAGGAAAGAGATGTAAAGTTGCAGTATATTCTCCAAATGAAAACATAGACCCAGTTGGTTCTTGTGTTGGACAAAAAGGAATTCGTATTCAAAATATAATAAATGAATTAAGTGGAGAAAAAATAGATGTAATAGAATGGAATGAAGATCCATCTACATACATTGCAGAAGCTTTACTTCCAGCAAAAGTTATGGCTGTTGATATTAAAGATGAAGAAAGATTTGCCCAAGTAATAGTTCCAGATGATCAATTATCATTAGCTATTGGTAAAGCAGGACAAAATGCAAGACTTGCAGCTAAATTAACAAACTGGAAAATAGATATAAAGAGTGAATCTCAATTTAGAGAAATGATACAAGAGCTACAAGCAAATGGTGAAGAAAAAGAAGAAACTGCAGATGCAGAAAACGTTGATGAAACAAATGTAGAAGAGGCAAACGAAGTAGAAAACGTTGAAACATCAGAAGAAAATAAAGACGAAGAATAAAAGGAAGTGTGATACTTGAAGAAAATACCACAAAGAACTTGCTTAGGTTGCAATGAAGCAAAACCTAAAAATGAATTGATAAGAATTGTAAAGCAGAGTGAAGGCAAAATATTCGTAGACAAAACAGGAAAGGCTGAAGGACGAGGTGCATATATATGTAATAATGTAGAATGTTTGGAAAAGGCCATAAAGTCAAAGAGATTGAGCAGAAGCTTTGAAACAGAAATAAACAACGAAATTTATGAAAGCTTAAGAGGTGTAATTATTGATAAATAGAGAAAATAAAAAGGAATTAAGCACAAGAATAAATATAGGGGGTGGAATTATTGGGTAAAATAAAAATTCACGAACTAGCAAAAGAAATAGGAATGTCAAGCAAAGATGTACTTGAAAAAGCAAAGTCACTAGGCATAGATGTAACAAGCCATTTAAGTAATGTGACAGATGAACAAGCAACAGAAATTAGAAATGCATATTCAAAAAATAATAAAAATAATGTGAAAAAGGAAAATAAAGTGGAAAATAAGAAAGAAACAAAAAAAGAAACAAAGAAAGATAACAAAAAAGATACTCCAGTAATTATTAGAAGAGAAGTTATATTAAATGATGAAGAGGATTCTAAGAAAGACAATAAGAAAGCTGAAGAAAGAAAAGATGTGGGTTTTGTAAAAAGAAGAAATAACAACGATTATAACATTGTTTACAGAAATAAACCTAATAAACCTCTTACAGTAAATGAATTATTTGGACTTGGTAAAAAAGAAGAAAAGCCAAAGGCAGATGTAAAAGCCGAAACTGCAAAGAAAGAAGAAGTTAAGAAGGAAGAGAGTACTGCTAAAGCTACTACAACCGAAGTAAAAACAGAAACTGCAAAAGTAGAAAAAGCCGAAACTACAAAGGCAGAAACAGTAAAGGCTGAAACTGTAAAAACAGAAGCTCCAAAGCCAGAAGTTAAAGTAGAAGTAAAACAAGAAGCTGTAAAAGCAGAAAGTTCTAAACCTGAAGTTGTAAAGAATGATAGAACTGAAGCTCATGACAGAAATGACAATTATAGAGGCGAAAATTCTAGAAACGACAACAGAGGCGAGTATTCAAGAAACGATTCTTTCCAAAGAAGAAATAACTTCAATAATGGAAATAGAGAATTTGGAAATAATAATGGTAACAAAGACTTTAGCAATAACAGAAACCAATTCCAAAGAAACAATAACTTCAATAGAAATGATAGATTCCAAAATAATAATCAATCAAGAGATGGTTACAGACAAAATAATCAAAATGGCCAAAATAATAGATTTAATAATGGCAATAATGGTTATAATAAAAATAACCGTGATAACAATGGCTTTAACAGAAATAATAATCGTGATAATAATGGCTTTAACAGGAACAACAATGGTGGTTTCAATAGGAGACCATTAGATGAGAAGAGATTAGACAAGAAAATTAACGATATATTAGAGACTGAAATTGTTGAAAAAGAAAGCCAAAGAGATTATTCTACAAAGGCAAGTTTCAAGGCTAAGAGCAATAAATATGATGAAAATAAGCAAAATAAGAATAAGTCTAGAAGGTTCAATGAGGAAGAAGAATATGATGAGGGCAAATTAAAGAACTTAAAGCAAGTAGATAAGCTTTCTAACATGTTTGGAGACCAAGAAGGTGGAATGCTTGATTACTACGATTTATCAACAGAACGTGGTAAGAAGGGTAAACGTAAAAACCAGAAAAATACTGAGGAAAGAAATAAGCAAAAAATATTTAAGCTAACAGAAATAACAATTCCAGAGAGCATAAGTGTTAAAGACCTAGCAGCAGAGTTAAAGAAAACAAGTGGTGAAGTAATAACAAAGCTTATGGGATTAGGAATAATGGCAACTATAAATCAAGAGCTAGATTTCGATACAGCCTTCTTAGTAGCAGAAGAATTTGGTGTAACTGCAAATAAGAAGGAAGAAGTTAAAGAAGAAGATATACTATTTGACGAGTCAGAAGACAAGGCAGAAGACTTAGTTCAAAGAGCTCCAGTAGTTGTTGTTATGGGACACGTTGACCATGGTAAGACATCACTTCTAGATGCAATTAGAAAAACAAATGTAATAGAAGGCGAAGCCGGAGGAATTACACAACATATTGGTGCATATAAGGTATCAATAAATGGAAGAGAAATTACATTTTTAGATACACCAGGACACGAGGCATTTACAAGTATGCGTGCTAGAGGTGCTCAAATTACAGATGTTGCAATACTTGTTGTTGCAGCAGATGATGGTGTAATGCCACAAACTGTTGAAGCTATAAACCATGCTAAAGCAGCTGGAATTCCAATAATAGTTGCAATAAACAAAATTGATGTACCAGGAGCTAACCCAGAAAAGGTAAAACAAGAATTAATGAAATATGAATTAGTTCCGGAAGAATGGGGTGGAGATACAGTATTTGTAGAAATTTCTGCAAAACAACATATCAACATAGACCAATTACTAGAAATGGTATTATTAGTTTCAGACATGCAAGATTTAAAAGTAAATCCAAATAAGCAAGCTAAAGGTGTTGTAATAGAAGCAAGACTAGATAAAGCAAAAGGTCCTATCGCATCTGTATTAGTACAAAGAGGAAGCTTAGACGTTGGAGATACAGTAGTTGTTGGAACATCAATTGGTAGAATTAGGGCAATGAAAGACGATAAAGGAAAACGTGTTAAGAGTGCTGGCCCTTCTACACCAGTAGAAATTATGGGACTTACAAAAGTACCAGAAGCTGGAGAAACTTTCTATGAAGTTAAAGATGAAAAAATGGCTAAACACTTAATAGAAAGAAGAGAAAGAAAAGCAAGAGAAGATGCTATGAATGCATACAACAAAGTAACATTAAGCAATCTATTCGAGCAAATGGAACACGAAAACTTAAAACAATTAAATATAATTGTAAAAGCAGATGTTCAAGGTACAGCAGAAGCATTAAAGCAATCTCTTGAAAAATTATCTGATAACGAAGTTGCAGTAAAAGTAATACACTCAAATGCAGGAGCTATAAATGAATCTGATGTTAACCTAGCAAAAGCTGCAAAGGCTATAATAATTGGATTTAATGTAAGACCAAATGCAACAGCAAAAGAAGTTGCAGAAAAACAAGGAGTAGAAATCAAGTTATATTCTGTAATTTATCAAGCATTAGAAGATGTTGAAGCTGCAATGAATGGTTTACTAGACCCAGTTTACGAAGAAAAAGTAATCGGAAATGTAGAAGTAAGACAAACATTCAAAGTTTCAAATGTTGGAACAATCGCTGGTGGATACGTAAAAGACGGAAAAGTTGAAAGAAATGCCGGAGTAAGAGTAATAAGAGAAGACGTTGTAATACACGAAGGCAAACTTGCATCATTAAAGAGATTTAAAGATGACGTTAAAGAAGTTGCTAAAGGGTTCGAATGTGGTCTTCAAATTGAGAATTACAACGATATTAAAGAAGGCGACATTATAGAAGTATTCGTAATGGAAGAAATAAAAAGAACTAAAAAATCAAAAGTACAACAAATTTCACAAGAACATGTAATGAATAATAAATAATTGCTTTCTAGGAAATAATTTATTTTAGAAAATTTGCCATGTCGTGCTTGGTCGGGGCTCATTCGACCCCTCTAGGCGCACTCCAGACAAATTTTCTAAAATGTAAATTATTTCCCAATAAAGTAAAAATGTATTTGTTTCCAAAACGTAGGAAAGGAATTTTAGAGAAAATGAGTAAAAATGAAGCTAGACTTGGCAGAGTTAATGAAGAATTAATGAAAGCCTTAAGCCAAATAATAACTTATGAATTGAAAAATCCTGATGTTACAGGAATGATAAGTGTTACAAGAGTAAAAGTAACACCAGACTTAAAATATGCGAAAGTATATGTAAGTATGTTAAATTCAAAAAGCGTAGAAAAAACTATGCAAGGGTTAAAAGACTCTGCAGGCTTTATGAGATCACAAGTTGCTAGAATGGTAAATTTAAGAATTACTCCAGAGCTTGTATTTGAATATGATGATTCAATAGAACATGGAGAAAGAATAGATAATATTTTAAAGCAAATTAGTGAACAAGATAAGGCAATAAAAGAGAAAAAATAATATTTTTAGGGACAGCACAACTTTTATTATGCGGTCCCTAAAAGTCTATATAGGAAGGAACAAAAATGACTTTAGATAATATTTTAGAAGAAATAAAAAAAGCAAATACCATTGCAATAGTAGTACATGAAAATCCAGATGGTGACGCCATTGGAAGTGCACTTGCTATGAAATTGGCATTGGAGCAATTAAACAAAGAAGCAGACGTAATAATACCAGAGTATCCAAGTGCATTCAGCTTTTTGCCAGGAGTAGAAAAAATAAAGAAAGAATCTGACATACAAGAATACGATTTAGCAATAGCTTTAGATTGTGCAAGCATCAAGTTATTAAATGGATTTGCAAAATATTTTGATAATGCAAAAGTAAAGGTTGCAATAGACCACCACAGCAGTAACACAATGTATGCAGATTACAACTTCATAAGCCAAGATTCACCAGCATGTGCCCAACTATTATTAGTTGCATTTAGTTACTTTGGAATAGAAGTTACTAAAGAAATTGGAACTTGCATCTTAGCAGGAATAATCACAGATACAGATGGATTTAGATATTCAACAGTTACAGCAGAAACTTTTAGATTTGTTGCAGAGCTATGCGAAAAAGGTGTAAAAGTATCACAGGTATATGACAAAGTATTTTCAAGCAAGACAAGAGCAAAATTCGAGTTACATAGAATTGCACTTGAAAGACTAGAGTTTTTAGAAGAGGGCAAAATAGCCTACACATACATAACAAAGGCAGACGAAGAAAAAGTTGGAGCCGAAAACGGAGACTACGACGGAATTGTAGAAAATGGTAGAGACGTTGAAGGTGTTGAAGTTTCACTATTCTTAAGAGAAACAAGCAAAGGCATAAAAGCATCAATACGTTCTAAAAACTATGTAAATGCAGCAGAAGTTGCAATGATGTTTAGTGGTGGCGGACATTTGCGTGCAGCAGGTTGTAGCAATTTACCAGGAACCATAGAACAAGTAAAAAACCAGATGATAAACAGAATAAGAAGCTGCCTAAAATAAATTTTGTCGCCCAATAGGGACGCCCTTTCGCCCAAAAAGGGGCATCCCCTATTGGGCGAAAGGAGCATTAAATTGAACGGAATAATTTTAATAAATAAAGAAAAAGGTTGTACATCACATGATGTAGTTTATAAAGTAAAAAAACTAACAAATTCTAAAGTAGGACATACTGGTACATTAGACCCTAACGCAACAGGAGTATTACCACTTTTAATTGGAGAAGCAACTAAAATTTCTAAATATTTAATAAACCATGATAAAGAATATGAAGTTGTATTAGAATTAGGCAAAAAAACTTCGACAGCAGATGTAGAGGGAGAAGTAATAGAAGAAAAAGAAGTTCCAGCTAAAAGCCAAGAAGAGCAATATGTAAAAGAAATTTTAAAAACATTTATTGGAAAACAAGAACAAACTCCACCAATTTATTCTGCAATAAAAATAAATGGGAAAAAGCTATATGAATATGCAAGAAAAGGACAAGAGGTAAAATTAGAGCCAAGACAAATAGAAATATATGATATTGAGCTTCTAAACATAAATAAAACAGAAAAACAAATAAGCTTTAGAGTGCAATGTTCAAAAGGAACTTACATAAGGAGTTTATGCGAGGATATAGCAGAAAAGCTTGGAACAGTTGGCTTAATGAAAGAGTTAAAAAGAACTGTGGTTGGAGATTTTAAGATAGAAAATGCAATTACTGTAGAAGAATTAAAAGAAAAAATAGAAAATAAAGACTACTCTTGCATAATTTCTATAGAAGAAATATTTAAACATAATAATAGAATAGACCTAAATACACAAGATTATAGCAAATATGTAAATGGAGTAAAGCTAGATATAGAAAATTGTAAAATAACAGAATTTGATGTGACACGAAGAAATGTTAAAGAAGAAACACAGAAAAACAATTTAACAGATGAAACATATAGAATATACTTAGACAATAAATTTATAGGACTTGGAATTGTTAGTGAAAATAAATTAAAAAGAGATTTGCTTTTGCAAGACTAACTACATTGAAAGTTCAAATCAGACAAGAAATATGAACTAAAATTTAACAGCAATTTAGTCGAAAATTAAATAAAGCTGCTATCGCATAAACTAAAAAACATAGAGTAACTATTTTGTAAAAGAGCTAGACTCAAGATATTTCCTTAGAGTACTTTTAAGCAATATGTAAACGGTTAGCTAATGGGTAGAAACCTACTATGAATTATATAGCGATTAACATTTAACCATATTAATATAAATATGAAAAATATCCTTAAGTAATGAACTTAAGGACTAATTTTTTTATAATACTATCACTAAAAAGTCAATGATGCAATAGATTAAAAGGGAAAGAATAGAATGATACGGTTTTGAAATTTATTTGTAATTTTTATGTAACAATTAAACAATCAATGCATTTTCAACTGTTTGTGCATTATCTAGCAATACTTAAGTTCATTACTTAAAGATTACTTAGGAGGAAGAAATTTATGTTAAAAAACAAAAAAGGAATCACCCTAGTTGCGTTAGTCGTTACAATAGTAGTTTTGTTAATTCTTGCAGGAGTAAGTATAAATTTGGTACTAGGCAATAATGGGATAATAGTAAAAGCAAGAGAGGCACAAAAAAAATCAGCAGAAGCAAGTCAAAACGACTTGATTGGTATGAATAAACTAACACAGCAATTAGAAGGAGTATTAAACGAGAATGGTGGTGGAAACACTGGGGAAAGTGGAACAGACATAAAAGTACCAGCAGAAGCAACAGCAGAAACGGCACCATATTTCCCAGATAATACATTTACAAAAAAAGAGGGAACAATAGATACAGGGTTAGTAATACAAGATGCAAAAGGAAATGAATATGTGTGGGTAGTAGTACCAAGAACAACAGCTGTTTATGCTACAACAGGACTTGGAAAAACAACATTTACAGATGCAGATTATATAAATATAGAAACTGACCTAAAGAACTATACAAGTATATATAGAAATGGAACAAATTGTTCAGACACATGGTATGCAGATGATAAAAATGAAGGCTGGTTAAGTGAAACAGAGTATAAAGCATTAAAAAATAAAATGCTAAAAAGTGTATATGAAAATGGCGGATTTTATGTGGGGAGATATGAAGCTGGAATTAAAGAAAATAGAACAGGAGAACCGGGCACAAATTCAGATGGAAAATATACAATAGAAGGAATGCCTGCACCTTTATCAAAGGCGGATGCATATCCATACACATGGGTGACAAGAACACAAGCACAAAATTTAGCACAAAATGTAAATTCAGGAACTAAAGCAAGTAGTTTAATGTTTGGAATACAATGGGATTTAGTGCTAGCATTTATGAGTAAAGACAAAGCTAAAATTACATCAACAGAGATTTTAACAAAAGACAGTACAACAATAGGAAACTATATGAATTCAGCATTCCAACTAAGCCAAACAGGGAAATATGCTATATGTTTAAACTATGTAGCAAATTCCAAATGGAATACATCCACAACAGTAACAGCAAATTTTGTAGATGCAAGTAGAAAGAAAATTGTCCAATCTCTAGAAGGAAATGGAATATTGGTAACTACAGGAACATCAGAACAAAATAAAGTAATGAATATGTATGACATAGCAGGAAATGTAGTTGAGTGGACCTTAGAAAATTCTTCTCCAACTTATGCTCCGTGTGTTTATAGGGGAGGTGGTTACGACAATATAGGTTCGAGCAGATCTTCATCTAGCTACTACGATAGGTACACAGATCACACTAATGATGGAATTGGTTTCCGTGTTTCACTTTTCTAGACAATAATAGACTAACGAGATTACTAAAAAAGTACAGATTTTATTTTGTCAGAAAATGCAAAAAGATACTGTTAAGCTTAGTGCCTAAAAACTAGAAAATGTAGAGAAAGTAGGAGGCGTTCTGAGTCTTGGCAAAGCTGAGGCCTGAGCCGAGCTTCTACTACAAAAAAGATTAGCTTTCACGAGCTAGTCTTTTTTGTAGTATAAATATGAGTAGTAAAATATGTAAAAGTTTACAGTTACTAATGCTTAAAAATTTTATTTTTCAACACTAAAATTTGTTTTTGTTGTAATTTCCTTTGTAAAGCTTCCATCATAAATAGTATCTCCAGAAACATCATCTTTTAGGGGAATGGCAATTTTTACATTTGCAACATAACTTTCTTCAAGAATATTTTTTATATGAACTTTAAAAGTAATATTTCCAGAAATTGAGGTTAAATCAACTCCTGCTCTTTTTAATAGAGAACCATTGTAAACTAAAGGGTTTTCAATATCTGAAACCAAGTAATTACTTTTTATTAAATTCATATATTCTAATGTAATTGGATTGGATAAATCTGAATATACTTGTGGCTTTGCGTAATCTAAGTTTTCTACTGATGAAACACTAGATGTATCGTTTACATTGTTAGATGAATCTGTATTTGTATTATTTATTTCAACGTCATCAACAGTGTTAGGTATTTCAACATTTATAGAATTATCTAAAGTATTAAATTTTGAATCCATTTTTGCAGGTTCTACAATTTCATAATTTAATCTATCTGTAATTAAATAATCTGTTTCTATATTAAACTTTCCAAATTCAAATAAGTTTTTGTAATGCAAATTAGGAGTTCCGCCATTAAAAGAATCAAACTTTATATTATCTATATACAATTCTTTAATAGTATTTTGGGCTTTATTATTAGCATTGCCCGAAATGTATAATGCAATATCTGTATACTGATAAACATTTAAATTCCACATTGATTTTTTTGTTTTATTATTTGTTGCATTTGCAGAACTGTATAAGTAAATTTTATCAATAGAAAATGTTTGCTTAGAGTTTAAAGAGGTCATGTCTGCAATGGTATTTTCTAAAGCTATCTTTTTTTGAGCATCTGTATAATTGATTTTTATTAAAACTGCAAGAAGTATAACAAGCAGTATAAAAACAATAAATTTTACAATTTTTTTACTTTTCTTAGGTGATTGATTTTTCATATAATTTCCTTACATTAAAATATTTAGGTTTTGCGGATTACCTATAACCACTAGTATTAATATTATAATTTGAAAAAAGAAAAAATGCAATAAAAAAATTTACCAAATTTGTCATATTTTGATTGTGAAATTGCTGTGAAAGATTAAAAAAAGTATTGCAATGTTATTCCGTTTATGATAGTATAATAGCAGAAACGAAACATTCCCTACGTGGTACGTGTAGAAAGGAATTTTAGAACCAACAAATTCTAAAAGGGAGTCCGCCTTTAAATGTGGCGTGTAGGCTTAGGTTATAAACTTAAGAAACCCAGGAACATTTAACAAGACACCCACCTGCTGGTGCAGGTCCTTAAAATTTCATTCGGCTTACGGCTAATGTGGGGCGATTTCTATAGTAAATTTGAAGCATCACTTAATTCTAGTGGTGCTTTTGTTTTTGTTGCGAAATACTTAGAATTTTGGCTTCGTCAAATTTCATTCAAAACGCAGTTACATACACAAAGTATGTTCCCTTGCCTTTTGAATATCATTTTCCTTGCCAAAATTTAATTATTTCACAACATTTGATAATGTTACTATTATGAATATTGCAATTACAATATGGAAATAGTATAATATTTGCATATTATTTAAGAGGTTTTTGTATGAAAATAAAGGAAGTAATTGAAGAAGGGAAAAATGCATTAAGCAAGAATAATATAGAAGATAATGTAATTATAGCAAGAGAATTATTAGCTTTTGTATTGGGTGTAACAAAGCAATATCTGGTAATTCATTTAGAAGATGAACTTAGTGCGGAAGATTATATAAAATTTAAAGAAAATATAGATAAAATAATCAATGGTAAGCCATTACAGTATATAACGAATAACCAAGAATTTATGGGCTTGAATTTTTTTGTAAACGAGAATGTACTTATTCCACAGCCAGATACGGAGATTATTGTGGAAGAAACCTTGAAAAGGTGTGAAAAATTACTTCTAAAAAATGCCAAGATAAAGATATTAGACTTGTGCACTGGTAGTGGAGCTATTGCTATTTCTCTTGCAAACTTTCTTGGAGATAAGGCTGAAGTTTTTGCTAGTGATATTAGTGCTAAAGCGCTAGAGGTTGTTAAATATAATAATGAAAAAAACAACACAAATGTAAGATTCATTGAATCAGATTTATTTGAAAACATACAAGAGCAAAAGTTTAATATTATTGTTTCAAATCCACCATATATAAGAAGCGATGTTATAAATGAATTATCAAAACAAGTTCAAAATGAGCCACATTTGGCACTAGATGGCGGAGAAGATGGATTAAAATTTTATAAAAAAATTATAGAGCAGGCGTGCAATTACATAGAAAATGGATATTTAATATTAGAAATTGGATATGACCAAAAAGAAGATGTGGAAAATCTGCTTAAAGAAAACAAGAATTATTCAGAAATAAAAACTATACAAGATTTTTCTGGGAATGATAGATGCACAATTGCAAAAGTAGTCAAAACTTAGAAATATTAAATTGCAAGACTATTTGTTTTATGATATTTGTAATAAATATACAGTGTTACTATTTTATATTAAAAAGCAAGTAACATAGTAGATTAAGTTATAATATGTGTAATTTATATTAAGGAAGTGATAGAAATGTCTTTTTCATCAGATTTGAAAATGGAACTAAGTCAAATAAATAATTTGAAGAATAAACAAGAAGTTTATGCAGAATTTCTTGGTTATTTGGCGTCTAATAATATAGATGTGAAAGGTAGAAATGTAAAGTTTTCAACTGAAAGTGAGTACAACATAAATAGGTTTGCTAAGCTTTTAAATAACCTAGAGATTAAGGATTATAAAATAAGTATAACAGGCAAAACATACAGTATTACATATAAGTGTGATGAAATCCCAGTTTTAGAAGATGCAGAGAATTATTTACAACAAGATAATTTGAAAAAAGCATATATAAGAGGAAACTTCTTGGGGGCAGGTTCAATAAACAACCCAAGGAATAAATACCATTTGGAAATAATTTTTAAAGATAAAGAATGTGCGGAATTTACATTAAAATTGTTAAATGAATATTCCATTGGGGCTAAAATTTTAGAAAAAACAGTTTATCTAAAAGATGGAGAAGAAATATCTAAAATGTTAGCTTTAGTGGGTGGTCATTCTACTGTGTTAAAGTTTGAAGAAATACGTGTGCTTAGAGAGATGAAAAACAACGTAAATAGAATTGTAAATTGTGAGACAGCAAACCTTAATAAGACTATAAATGCAGCTGTTAAGCAGGCTGAACTTATAAAAAAATTGAAGAAGTCTGGTAAGTTTAATAATCTGCCAGAAGATTTAAAAGAAATTGCAAATTTAAGAGAAGAAAATCCGGAAGCAACATTAGAGCAGTTAGGAGCAATGCTTAAAAATCCAATTGGGAAGTCTAGTGTTAGCCATAGATTCAAGAAAATAGAGGAGTATTTGTAGAAATAAATGGAAGAAAAAGAAATAGGATTATACATACACATGCCATTTTGCAAGCAAAAATGCTATTATTGCGATTTTGTTTCATATCCGAATAGATATGAAATGGTGGAAAGATACATTAAATGTTTAAATAGTGAAATTGTGCAATATGCTAACGAAAATAGGATTATGCACGAGCATGGCTTAGAACCAAAGTTTATAATAAAAACAATTTACATAGGAGGTGGCACGCCATCTTCTATTGATGAATTGTATATTTTGAATGTGATGGAGACTATAAAAGCTAATTTTGAAATTGATGAAGAGGCTGAGATTACTATCGAAGTAAACCCTGGCACTGCTAGTAAAGAAAAGCTAAAAACATATAAAGAAGCGGGAATAAACAGAATAAGCATTGGTTTGCAAGCAGTTCAAGATAGACTGCTTAAAAGCATTGGCAGAATTCATAATTATAGTGATTTTGAAAACACCTTCGTGTGGGCACGAGAGGCAGGATTTGATAATATAAATGTGGATTTGATGTTGGCTCTTCCAAACCAAACTCTTGATGACTTAAAGGAAAGTGTAAAGACAATAGCAAATTTAAAACCAGAGCATATTTCTGTGTATTCTTTGATAGTTGAAGAAAATACAAAGATGGAAAAAATGGTACAAGATGGAACGTCAATTTTACCAACAGATGAAGAAGAGCGAGCAATGTATTGGTTTGTAAAGGATTATTTGGAAAAACATAAATACAAACACTATGAAATATCTAACTTTGCAAAGCCGGGGTTTGAATCAAAACACAATACAGATTGTTGGAAACAAAAAGAATATATTGGAATTGGAGCTGCAGCATGCTCTTTTATGGACAACAAAAGGTATTCTAATATAGAAAGTCTAGAGCAATATATTAAGAATATAGAAAATGGCAATCCGAATAGAAATTTGGTGTTAAACGAAACCTTAAATGAAGAAGATAAGATGAATGAATTTATGATGCTTGGACTTCGAAAAATAGACGGAGTAAATATAGGGGATTTTAAGAAAATTTTTGGAATAAATCCAATTATGAAATATTGTAAAACATTAGATAAACTTACTCATGAAGATTTAATACAAGTTGATGAAAATAGCATAAAATTGAGTAAAAAAGGCATCGATTTAGCAAACTTAGTATGGGAAGAATTTGTGTAAAATTTCTGCAAGGACAAATGCAAAAATATAAATTTTAAACACTGATAAATTAGCAAAAATTGTGAATTTGTAGTAAAACATGCTTAAATGATTATACACAAGAAATACACAGAAAAATATGATTTTTCAGAATAGACAAATGAAAAAAATTGTGATATTATTAGCCCGATAAAATATAATTATATTTAGTCAGCATATTATAAAAATTAAGTCAAGATTGGCTTAATTTGAGACCTAAAGAGGTATAAAATGAATTTTAAATTAGAGGAACTTACAAAAGACAATGAAGCACAATACTTAGAACAGGTTGCTAATTTAGAACAAGTGGTTATGGAAAACATGGAGGCAAGAGGCCAAAGCGGTCAGCTATTTCCAACAGGCAGAGAGGATATTTCTGCATATGCACATTCTAAAGAAAATTCGGTTTTTGTTGCAGTTGATGAAAATGGCAAGGTTATTGCTGCAACATATATTACACAAGGGCAACAACCGTTTACGTACAATGATATAACAAAATATTTCAAATATGGAGATGATTATAATCAATACGTAAAAAACAAGTACAAAACCTTGCAAGATTATAGAAAAGACATGTTAAGTATTTATAAGCTGAAAGTACAGGCTTTTAAATATGCTAAAGCAAAAATTTTAGCAGAGTTTCCACAATATGGAGAAAATATTATTGCGTTTTTGAAACATGAAGTAGATGAAGAAAACAATCATTTTCACGAAAAGAGTGTACTTAGAGAATTACTAAATAAGTATATGTCAGAATATATGCAAGAACAAGATAAAACTCATACTGGTGTTATGGAAAGATATGATATGTTTTACTGGATTACTGCTGATGATATTGCAAAAGAGTTTGGAAAACAGGACGTAGAACCAAATGATGTTGAGGCAAGAGAGCTAGAAACGATAATAGGGCGAGAAAAAGCAGAACTAGAGTATAAAAAAATATTACATAAAGGACCATTAGTAATACACGAAAAACCAGAATTTAATGTAAAAAAATATTATACGGCAAAACCATCTAACTCAATAGAATTAGACACATACATAACAGACCCACGAGATAGAAGGTCAGGGCTTGCAAGAATTTTATTATCAGAAGGCATTACAAAACATATGGAACAATTCTTTGAAAATGAGAGTGAACAAGAAATATTTTTATGCTCAACATTGCATAGAGATAATCTTTCATCAAAATATGTATCTGAATTTTTTGGTTTAACAGACAGCTTATATGTAAAAAGAAGAGATGGCAGAGATAGAGAAGTTCACATTTGTAGAGTAGGAAGAGATGAGTATAAAAAATATTTAGACCATATAAAAAAGAAAGTTGCAATATTGTATGGATATAATCCAGAAGGTATAGCAATACCTGCTAGTGAAGAAATTGCAATATTAAAAGAACAATTAGGATATGAACAGTGTGAAATATCAAGGCTAAAAAGAGCAAGAACGTCACAAACATATAACGGAAAGATAAATTTTAAACAAAGAAAAATAGAGAAGATTATTGCACTTAGTGAGAGAATAAAAGAACTACAAGAACAGATTGAAAGATAAAGGAGGAAAAATTATGGAACAAGAATATTCATGGCCAATAGAGCCAAAGTATAAAGTAACAGAACATGATAAATATGGAATTAGAAAGAATCATTACGTTTTATTTAAACAAAGAGCACATTCTGGGTTTGATATAACAGCAGACATTGGAACAGAAGTGCATCCAATAGCAGATGGAACGGTATTGCTTGCAGAATTTGATGGTACTACCACAGAAGGATTTGATGCCTTTAACGATGGTTATGGTAATAAGGTAGAAATACTAAACAATGATGGTAGAAGAGTAGTGTATGGACATTTAAGAGAATCTTATGTTAAGCCGGGAGACAAGGTTACACGTGATATGGTAATAGGTATAACTGGTTGTAGTGGAGGTTCAAGAGTGCCACACTTACATGTAGAAGTTAGAAAGTCTAACACAGAAGAAACGGGATTAGATTACACGATAGACCCATTAACAGTATTACCAAAAAAAGATTTGAGTAAATTAACAAAAGAATTTACTCAAGAACCATATGCAACATTATGGAGAAAAATGGCATCAAGTGAGCCATGGAGCTTTGAAAAGACGGATATACCATATAGCGAAAATAAAGAATTTATTAGATAGGAGAGCATTATGAAAGAGGAATTTATTGAATTATTAAGATCAACTAAGAGAGAAGGAATAGAGAATCTACTAAATTTCTTAGAAAAATCAGACTTTTATACAGCACCAGCAAGTACAAGATTTCATGGAAATTATGAAGGTGGACTTTTAGAACATAGCATGAAAGTATATGAAATATTTAAAGAAAAAATAAAGGCAAGTGGATTATCAACTCCAGAAGATACAGTTATAATTGTCCCACTTCTACACGACATTTGCAAAACTAATTACTACAAAGTAGATTATAGAAATGCAAAAAATGCAAGAGGAGAATGGGAGAAAGTTCCATATTATGCTGTTGAAGATACAATACCATATGGGCATGGTGAAAAATCTGTAATGATGATTACAGAATACATGAAATTGACAAATGAAGAAAAGTATGCAATTCGCTGGCATATGGGCTTCACTGAGCCAAAGGAATTGTATGGAACAATTGGAGAAGCATACAAAAAATATCCAATAGCATTATTATTAAATGAAGCAGATTTAGAAGCAACATATTTTTATAATATTTAGTATAATGCAATTTAAAGTTGAGAAAGTAAAAAATTTGTGTAGATAGAAATTTATATAAAAAGAGAAGATACCAGAAAATTATTTCTGTATCTTCTCTTTTTTAGGCTTTACTAGGTCAAGTGATTCTTCCTCCTGTTATTAACATATCCTTCCTAAACTTGTTGTTCTTGACTGCTTCAGCAGAATACCATGCTATATCAGCAATGAATTCGTAGGTCTGTTCTGTACCATCATCCAAGGCCCAAAGGCAATAGGCGATGTTGTACATATAATCTTTTCCAAGTGCAGGTACTCGGGTATCACTTTTGGAAACACCAAGGATTGCTAGTGCGTGGAAAAGCCGAGAATAATTGTCTGCGTACATTTTCTTTTGGGAAGGATGATTGATTTCTTGAATAATACGTTCAACCACCTCTTTGCGCAGTTCTTTTAGTTCGTCTTTCTTTAACTTAGTTCGTCCAAGAATTCCGATGTACCCGTCTATGGGATCATCCCAAAAAGATTTTGGGATAATTCTTTTATAGGATAATCCCGCTTGAATTCTTTTGCAATCCGAGAATCCTTCTTGAAAGCCCCGAAGCAAACGCCAAATAAGTTTATTAAGTTTTTCTTTTTCGACCATGTTATTAGCCTCCTAAAGTGTTATACAATAATAAATATAACATATTTACATAATATTGTCAAATTAGCGTTTGAAAATTTGATAACAATAGGAAAAACTAAAATTTTATAGTATTATTAGCACGCTTTTATAAAATTTGAAATGGTATTTTATTTTGATAAACATCAAAAATAAAACGAAAAAATCCTTAAACCTATTTACAATATTTTTTATGTTTGATAAAATTATAAACGACAAATGTCGTTTTAAAATTCTATAAGTAGTTTGTAGAAATAATTATAGAAATAAAAAAAGGAGGCATACTAATGAAAAACAACTTCTAAAAATATAAGAAATATAAAAATACATAGGAAAGGATTTGAAAAAAATGAATAAAAAAATTAGAAAGGCTGAAAGTCTTACGGCTGTACACACAAGTAATCTTAGTGAAAAAGGAATAACGCTTATTGCATTAGTTGTTACAATAGTTGTCTTATTAATATTAGCAGGAGTAAGTATTAATTTAGTAATTGGGGATAATGGAATAATAACAAAAGCAAAACAGGCAGCGTCAGCTACAGAAGAAGCGAGTGCAAAAAATGACATGGAATTATTCTTAACCGGATTGAGAATGGATAAAGAGCTAGATGCAAGCTTTAGATTAGCAGATTATTTAAGTTCAAATATAGGAAATGAAGGAATAGAAGACTTCTTAAATAATGGAGATGGAACAGCCCAAGTAGCATATAAAGGAAATAAATATTCTGTAAATCTAGAAGATTATACATTTGAATATTTAGGAAAAACAGATGGAATGGGAGTAAACAGACACATAAAACAAGTTCTAAACAATAATAATGAAGACGTTCCAGGAATAGCAATGGTAGAAGCAGGAGAGCTAGAAACGGAAGATTTAGGCTGGAAAGTACTAAGCATAAATAAAGATGGAACAGTAAATTTAATAGCAAATAACAATACAGGATTTGAAGTATCACTATCAGGAATAAATGGATATACGAATGGAGTAAAAGCATTAAATGAAATATGTTCGAAATTATATAGTGGTCTAGAGATAAATAGAAAGAAAGTGCTATCAGCAAGAAGCGCAAATTTAACAGACTTTTATGATGTAACATATCAGTTAAATAGAAAATATGAACAAGGGAAAAAAATACAACCGGTTATAAACACAAAAGATGTAGAAAATGATGGATATTCAACGGAACAGATTAGTGATTATATAGATGCAAGTAATACATCAGGAGCTCAAGCAAGCAATACAAATATGCTTTTAGCAAGTACTTCACCAACAATAGGAAGTATAAAATCTGCAACAAATAAAATATCAGCGGATATACGAAATACAGGAAATAATTATTGGTTAGCATCAAGACAAACATGGAATGGTTATAATTCGCAAGGTGGGAAAGTACAATATTCCGAAAATATAGCATATGATTGTTATGCTATAAATTATATAAGAACAGATGGTGCATATACTAATTACAATTTATTTCAAGTTAATGGATTTAATACAACAGGCTCAAATTACACATACAATTGTGCATTGCGCCCAGTAATAACAGTATCAGCAGATAGTGTACCAGATAAAACAATAGGAGCAAGTGTAAACACAGATTCATTCTATAAAGGAAAGTCTGGAGCAGAGGCACACGGATATGTAAAAGCAGATTCAATAGCAAGTCTATTAGGAATAGATATCAAATCAGTAAATAAGATAAATTCAGGATTACCAACCAAAGAAGCAGATATGACATGGACAAAGTTAACAGATGGTGGTTATGATGCATTAACAGGAAATTTTGATACAAGCAAATATGACTATTATATAGCAGATAGAGCAACAAGTTTGCAAATGAGATTAACAGGAGCAGCAGGATATAACAATGGAGTATTAGCCATGGATACAGTATGTAATAATCTATATGGAAACTTAACAGAGATAAAATTAAGTGATGGATCAACGAAAAAGGTAAAAGTAGTACTAGCAAGGAATGCAAAATTCGAGGATTTTGTTGATGAAAGCAAATTAAGCGGAGCATATGGAGGCTTGTGGAGTA
>ENA-OROX01000725-OROX01000725.1-human-gut-metagenome-genome-assembly--contig:-NODE-725-length-31739-cov-3.401906_pt1 | contig 31739 bp, 20 predicted proteins | sample MGYA00242133_ERZ509058 | MGnify/ENA primary metagenome ERZ509058 (study PRJEB26280, sample SAMEA2338751) | human gut metagenome | biome: human gut; feature: human-associated habitat; material: faeces...
AGCGGACATCCGGGCGCCGCCGGATCAGTTCGGCCGGGATTACTTGCATAAGGATCGGGTTGCCTTGGGGGAGAGGGTGCACTTGCAGTAAAGCTTGCCGTAAAGAATCCGAATACTCTCCGGTCAGGACAGCCAGTGTATTCACTTCCGAGTAGACCGAGGCTTCCAGTCCGGGAAGGGTTGCCTTCGTTTGTAGCCACAGGCCTTTCGATTGCGCCACCGTTAGGTTGGAAGTCAGTCCGGCCGCCAGTTTGGCTTCATTGATCCGGAGAATCTCCTCCTGGGATTCCAGGTTATTACGGGCAACTTCCAGTTGTTGCTGGTAAGTGCGCAGACGGATATAAGCCATCGCCACTTCTGAGGCGAGCGAGACCATTGTACCCCGGTAATCCTCCTGTGAAGCCAGGTAATATTCTTTTTGGGCTTTGGCTCCTTTCCGGATATTGCCGAACACATCGATTTCCCAATTCATTTCTATACCGGCCTGCCCGATGTGGTAGTAATTATCGGCATGGTCGATGCCCAGACTGCTTTTTTCCGGTGTATATTGGGCCGAAGCGCTGAAACTCGGGAAAAAATGGCCCTGTTGTGACCGCCAGCGCGATTTCGCCAATTGGATATTTTTTACTGCATTCTGCAGATTATAATTATTGGCTACAGATTTGTCGATCAGACGGATAAGTGTCGAATCTCCGAAAAATTGCCACCAACTGTCTTCTGAAGGCATCGTTTGTTGCAGATCGAGTACCGGGTCTTGCTGGGCTTTTGACCGGCCCCCTAAGATCAGGCTTAAAAATAACAGAAATAAGATTCGTCTCATATCGGATCGGTTAAAATATCGTTTAAATTACAAATCCCTATACGAAAACGAAATAGCGAATGTTGTGGAATAATTCAGCTCGTTTGTGGAATAATTCCACAAAAACAAGTTCCCCGGGGAAAAGATTTGAATATATAGTATGCTGACAGCCAATGCATAACTTTTATACTTGAAAAATGGTATATATTTTTCATAAGCGAGGAAATAGCAAGTATAAATAAATTAAACAGATAAATATGAGGGTTAATAATTGGCTGAGTGGTTTTGCCTGTGTGCTCCTGTTGGGAGTGGTGGGTTGTAAAAAAGATAAGATACGTGAAGGAATTCCCGTAGTAGTTGAGAAAGTGGGGGTCGATGATGTAGAGATATTCGGTGATTATGTAGGGCGGATCAGGGCCCGGCAATTTGTGGAAGTACATGCCCGGGTAGAAGGCTATCTGGAAAAGATGCTTTTTGAGGAAGGGAAACGGGTAGAGCGTAATCAGCCCTTGTTTATTATCAATCCCGATTTATATAAAGCGCGGGCCGATAAAGCTGCGGCTCAGCTGAAAAAAGACGAAGCCCAGGAGTTGAAAACCGGACGCGATGTAGAGCGTTTGCGTCCTTTATACGAACAGAATGCAGCCAGCCAGTTGGACCTGGATAATGCCATTGCCGCTTACGAAAGTGCTAAAGCGAACGTAGCCATGAGTAAAGCCGATCTGGCACAGGCAGAGATGGAGCTGGGATATACGACGGTACGTTCGCCCATTCCGGGATACATCAGCGAACGGCATGCCGATATCGGTACCTTGGTGGGCCCCGGCTCCAAGTCGCTATTGGCGACTGTCGTGGCCAGCGATACCGTGTTGGTCGATTTTAGCCTCACCGCCCTCGATTATCTCCGCAGCCAGCAGCGTAATGTGAGATTAGGCGAGCAGGACGCTACCCGTTCCTGGCAGCCCTCGATTACGGTCACCCTGGCCGATAATTCTGTTTATCCGGAGAAGGGCCTGGTCGACTTTGCCGAACCTCAGGTCGATCCCAAGACAGGTACTTTCGGGGTGAGAGCCGAACTGGCCAATCCCGGGCGGAAACTGCTGCCCGGACAGTTTACTAAAGTCAAACTGCTGCTCGATGTGCGCGAAAATGCCGTAGTGGTACCTGCCCGCGCAATTATTATCGAGAAGGGAGGTGCTCATGTTTATGTTATGCGCAGGGATAGTACTGCCGAGAAACGGTTTATCGAAACCGGACCCGAAGTCGGTAATTTTGTGGTGGTAGAGAGGGGATTGGGACCTGATGAAATGGTCGTGACCGAGGGACAACACAAACTTTCTCCCGGTGATCTTTTGGCTCCCCGCACGGTGGCTAAAAAAGAAGAAAATACAGACGAAATAAACGAAGTAAGATGAAAGTTGAATTCTTTATAGACCGCCCTATCTTTTCGGCGGTATTATCCATATTGATTGTCGTGGTAGGATGTATCGGCCTTTATTTGTTGCCGGTGGATCAATACCCGCAGATTACACCTCCTATGGTGAAAATTTCGGCCTCCTATCCCGGGGCTAGTGCACAGACTGTCTCGCAGGCAGTGGCGACCCCCATCGAGCAGGAACTCAACGGGACGCCGGGAATGCTCTACATGGAATCCAGCAGTTCCAATTCCGGCGGTTTGTCAATCAATGTCACCTTCGACATTTCGGCCAATCCCGAATTAAGATCGGAAGAGCTTTGTGCACAGTTCTGAGTAAAAGTCTGCCTGCCGGGTGAGGTGGTGCAGAACGGTATTTCCGTCGAAAAGCAATCTTCGAATCAGCTCATGACCCTGACCCTGACTTCCGACGATCCCCGTTTCGACGAAATCTATCTCAGTAATTTTGCGACGATCAATGTCCTGGATATCCTGAGGCGTATCCCCGGGGTAGGACGGGTTTCCAATATCGGAAGCCGTTATTATGGTATGTGTATCTGGGTGATGCCCGACCGGATGGCTAATTTCGGACTGACGGTAAAAGATTTGCAGGATGCCCTCAAAGACCAGAACCGTGAGTCGGCGGCCGGCGAATTGGGCAAGCAGCCTATTTCCGGGCAGGATATAACCATTCCGATCACTACCCAGGGGCGTTTGTCTACAGTCAATGAATTCGAAGAGATTGTGGTCAGAGCGAATCCCGACGGTTCTATCGTACGTTTGAGGGACGTTGCCCGGGTCTCTCTCGAGGCTTCTTCCTATTCCACCGAGAGTGGTATGAACGGTAAAAATGCCGCAGTACTCGGGATTTATACCCTTCCCGGTGCGAATGCCGTCGAAGTGGCCGGGCAGGTGCGCGAAACGATGAAAGAGATCAGTAAGAATTTTCCCGAAGGGCTCGATTACGAAATCCCTTTCGATATCACCAGCTACATTTCCGAGTCTATCCACGAGGTGTATAAAACCTTGTTCGAAGCGCTGTTGCTGGTGGTGTTGGTGGTGTTTCTTTCGCTCCAGAACTGGCGCGCTTCTCTGGTGCCCCTGATTGCTGTGCCGATATCGTTGATCGGAACTTTCGGGGTGATGTTGGTTTTGGGCTTTTCGCTCAATTTACTTACTCTGTTGGGATTGATTTTGTCGATAGGTATCGTGGTCGACGATGCCATTGTAGTTGTCGAAGCGGTCGAGAGTTATATGGAAAAAGAAGGTTTGAGCCCCTACGAGGCTACGAAGAAAGCTATGCGGGGATTGACCGGGGCGTTGATCGCCACCTCTCTCGTGCTGGCTGCGGTATTTATTCCGGTTAGTTTCCTGGGGGGGATTACCGGTTTGCTTTACCGGCAGTTTGCCATTACCATTGTCGTTTCGGTGTTGATATCGACTGTGGTCGCTTTGACGCTGAGTCCGGCGATGTGTGCGCTCTTGCTGCGTCCTTCCGCACCCTCTAAAAACCGTATTTTCGGAATGATCAACCGTTGGCTGGCTACCGGAAACCGGAAATATGTAGGGATAATCGGTAAAGCGATCACCAATCCCCGCCGTATCCTGGCCGGTTTCGGGATGGTACTTGTTTTCATCTTTGTATTGAACCGGGTGGTTCCGGGTAGTTTTATGCCTGAAGAAGATCAGGGCTATTTCAAGGTTGAACTGGAATTACCCGAAGGGGCTACACTCGAGCGTACACGCCTGGTGACGGATCGGGCGGTAGAATTTCTGAAAGCTCATCCTGCAGTCGGTTATGTACAGAATGTGACCGGTTCCAGTCCCCGGGTAGGAACCAACCAGGCCCGCTCCGAACTGACGGTGATTCTGAAATCGTGGGAAAAGCGTAAAGGAAACGGTATGGAGATCGATCAGGTGATGGAAGATACCCGTAAAGAGTTGAAGCAATATCCTGAGGCCCGGGTTTATTTGTCGAAACCGCCTGTTATTCCAGGCTTAGGTACTGCCGGTGGATTCGAGATGCAGGTCGAAGCCCGGAATGGAGCTACTTTCGAAAATCTGGTCGAAGCGGTCGATACCCTGATGAAGTATGCTGCCGAGAGTAAAGCTTTCACCGGTCTGTCGTCTTCGTTACAGGCCGAAATTCCTCAGCTGTATTTTGATGTCGACCGGGACAAAGCCAAATTCCTGGGTATCCCGATGTCCGATATTTTTTCGACGATGAAAGCCTACACCGGATCGGTTTATGTGAACGATTTCAATATGTTTAACCGGGTTTATAAGGTATATATTCAGGCCGAAGCTCCTTACCGGGCACATAAAGACAATATCAATATGTTCTTTGTAAAGACGGCGGGAGGGGATATGGTGCCTCTGACTGCTTTGGGAGATGCCGAATATACGACAGGTCCAGGAAATATCCGGCGCTTCAATATGTTCACGACGGCAGTTGTCCGGGGGGCGGCAGCTCCGGGATATAGTTCGGGTGAGGTGATGCGTAAGATGGAAAACATTGCCAAGACTCATTTACCCGAGAATATCGGTGTCGAATGGAGCGGTTTGTCTTATCAGGAGAAAAAAGCCGAGGGACAGCTGGGGCTGGTATTGACTCTGGTATTCCTGTTCGTCTTCCTCTTTCTGGCTGCTTTATACGAAAGTTGGCTGGTGCCGGTGGCCGTGTTGCTGTCGTTGCCCGTTGCAGCTTTGGGGGCTTATCTGGGCATTCTGGGATTTGGGCTCGAGAACGATATCTATTTCCAGATCGGTTTGGTGACTTTGATCGGTCTGGCTGCTAAAAATGCGATTTTGATTGTGGAGTTTGCCAAGATGGAAGTCGACAAAGGGGTCGATGTGGTTGTCGCTGCCAAAAATGCGGCCATGTTGCGTTTCCGCCCGATCCTGATGACTTCGCTGGCCTTTGTGTTGGGTATGTTGCCTCTGGTCATGGCATCCGGACCGGGATCGGCCAGCCGCCATTCGATCGGGACCGGTGTGTTCTTCGGTATGATTGCAGCCATTACCATCGGAATAGTATTGGTACCTTTTTTCTTTGTAATGGTTTATAAATTCAAAGAAAAGATTAGAGTAAAAACGAAAAGCGTAAAATGATGAAGAAAATTTATACCCTCGCTATTGTATTGCTGGTATTGGGAGTGAGTTCCTGTAAACTGGGAAAGCATTACTCCCGGCCCGAACTCCGCTTGCCGGAACAGATCGAAGGAACGGTGCCCGATTCGGTTTCGGCCGGTGATATCCGATGGGCCGATTTATATACCGATCCGGTACTCCGGCAGTTGATCCGGAAAACATTGGAAGGAAACAAAGACCTGATGATCGCTGCGGCCAAAGTGAAAGAATCGATGGAACTCCGTCGTATCGCTAAAGCCGACCTTTTCCCCAAGGCAGAGGCTACCGTGTCTGCCGAGCGCGAATACGATGAAACGCCTGGGAATACTTTTGAGGGAAAAGTGTTGGCATCCTGGGAAGTCGATTTGTGGGGAAAACTACGTTGGGCCGGTCAGGCCGCTCTGGCCGAATATTTGCAGAGCGTCGAAGGCAGGCAGGCTTTGCAGTCGGCTCTGGTTGCCCAGGTGGCGCAGGCTTATTTCGAGTTGATCGCTTTAGATCAGGAACTGGCCATCGTACGGCAGACACTGGCGGCCCGGCAGGAAGGAGTACGTCTGGCAAAGCTCAGGTTCGAGGGAGGATTGACTTCCGAAAATCCCTTGCGTCAGGCACAGGTCGAATTGGCCAGAACCCAAACCCTGGTACCGGGATTAGAGAGGGAGATTCGCCTCAAAGAGAATCAGATTACTTTACTGGCCGGAGAATATCCCGGAGAAGTGGCGAGAGGGAAAAGTATCGGTCAGCAGCAGTTGATGACCGCTCTGCCGGTGGGATTATCTTCCCGAATCCTGGAAAGACGGCCCGACATCCGCCAGGCCGAATATCGGTTGAAAGCGGCTCATGCCAAAGTCGGTGTGGCTTATACCAGCATGTTCCCGAAATTTACTTTAACCGGACATTATGACCTCGAGAGCAGCGATCTGACCGATTTTCTGAAAGCACCTTACTTTTTTGTCGGTGGTGAATTATTGGCACCGGTGTTTAATCTGGGAAAAAACAGAGCGCGTTTAAAAGCTTCCAGAGCTGTGCAGGAACAGGAAACCTACAATTATCAGAAAGTGGTGCTCCAGGCTTTCACCGAAGTGAGCAATGCCTTGGTCAACTCCCGCAAAAGTCGTGAAATCCGTGAATCCCGCGAACATCTCGAACAGTCGGCCCGTTCTAATCTCGATCTGGCTACTTTGCAATACATCAACGGAGTGATCAGTTATCTCGATGTATTGGATGCCCAGCGTGGATATTTCGATGCCCAGATCGGGCTCAATACGGCTATCCGCGACGAATTACTGGCTACGGTACAATTGTATCAGGTATTGGGAGGCGGTTGTTCATAGGGATGTCAAAAAATGTACATCGGGAGTGTCCCCTGATCAGGATTTCCGGGATTCGATCTCCCGGAGATTCTCCATTTTTTTCTTTCGCAGGAATCCGTTGATATCTTCCAGGTGTTCGGTGACTTTACCGTTTCCGAATTCGTAGACCTTTTGGGCCAGTCCGTTGAGGAAATCCCGGTCATGGGATACGACGATCAGTGTGCCGTCGAAATCGATCAAAGCATTTTTCAGTATATCTTTCGTTTTCAGGTCCAGGTGGTTGGTCGGTTCGTCGAGGATCAACAGGTTGACCGGTTGAAGAAGCAGTTTGATCATAGCCAGACGGGTGCGCTCTCCGCCCGAAAGTACCTTCACTTTTTTGTCGATATCGTCTCCGCTGAACATAAAAGCGCCCAGCAGGTTTTTGGTATTACTTTTCAGCTCCGAAGGGGTAACGTCATCCACCGTCTGGAAAACAGTCAGTTCTTCGTCCAGAAGAGAGGCCTGGTTTTGGGCGAAATAACCGATTTGTACATTGTGGCCGAGTGTGAGTTTACCGGTATAATCCGTAATCTCCCCCATAATACATTTTACGAGCGTAGATTTTCCTTCCCCGTTGCGTCCTACGAAAGCCACCTTTTCTCCTCTTTGAATGGTGAACCCTGCCTCTTTGAACACCAGATGATCCCCGTAATATTTCGACAATTCCTGGGCGATTACCGGATAGCTGCCCGAACGGGGAGAAGGAGGAAATTTCAGGCGCAGGGCAGAGGTATCTTCTTCGTCCACTTCGATCAGCTCTAGCTTTTCGAGCATCTTTACCCGCGATTGCACTTGCAGGGTTTTAGAGTAAGTGCCTTTAAACCGCTCGATAAAATCTTTGGTTTCGGCGATCATTTTTTGTTGTTCGTCATAGGCTTTTTGTTGTTGGGCCCGGCGGTCTTTACGTAGCTCCAGGTACTTGGAGTAATTCACCTTATAATCGTAGATCCGTCCCATCGTGACTTCGATGGTCCGGGTGGTGATGTTATCGACGAATGTACGGTCGTGAGAAATAACGACGACAGCTTTTCCGTTGCTGATCAGAAATTCTTCCAGCCATTGGATCGAGTCGATATCCAGATGATTGGTGGGTTCGTCTAAAAGCAGGACATCCGGATTTTTGAGTAACATTTTGGCCAGTTCGATCCGCATCCGCCAGCCTCCGCTGAAATCGCTGGTCTGACGTTGCAGGTCTTCCCGTTTGAACCCCAGCCCTAGCAGTGTTTTTTCGACATCTGCTTCGAAATGGGTGAGATCGATACTATAATATTTCTCGCTCAGAGCAGAAACCTCTTCGATCAATTTATAATATTCGGGTGAGTCGTAATCGGTACGCTCGGTCAGCTGACGGTTCAGGTCGTCGATCCTTTTCTCCATTGCGAAAAGAGGGGCAAAAGCCTGCGAAGCTTCTTCGTATACGGTACGTCCGTCTTCGGTCATCAGATGCTGCGGGAGATAGGCGATCACGGTATCTTTCGGCGCCGATACACTGCCCCGGCTCGGTTTGCGCTGGCCTGCCAGGATTTTCAGAAGGGTGGATTTCCCTGCACCGTTTTTTCCCATCAGGGCTATCCGGTCTTTCTCATTGATCTGAAAGGAAATATCTTTAAAGAGGGCTCTGTCACCGAATTCTACCGTAAGTCCGTCTACTGAAATCATTTTTTATCTGTCGAAAATTTTTAAATCCATCTTTCCCCCTTCTTTTTCCTGCCCCTCTGTTCTTTTTATCCTGCCGCAAAGATAGAAAGAAGTCGAATAAAAATGCCGGAATAAGGATAAATAAAGTAAATATAGTTATCTTCCCCGGATTATCCGATAAATTTACCTTCCTTCCAGATGCCCGAATTCCGGGTACCGTCGGCCCAGGTATAGGTCCCCTGTCCGTGTCGTCTGTCATTCATCCATTGGCCTGTATATTTATCTCCGTTATTCCAGGTGAACGTCCCTTGTCCTTGTTTCATATCGTTTACCCATTGCCCTTCATATTTATTTCCGTCGGCATGATAATAAATACCCTGACCGTGCATACGATCATTCATCCATTGTCCTACGTATTTATCCCCATTGACCCACGTGAACGTCCCTTGTCCCTGTTTCTTATCGTCGAACCATTGTCCTTCATACCGACAACCATTGGCATAATAATAAATCCCCTCTCCTTGTTGTTTGTCATTCACCCATTGTCCCTTATATTTGCTACCATCGGGATGATAAAGTGTTCCCTGACCGTGCATACAATCATTTTTCCATTGCCCTTCATACCTGCTTCCATTTTTCCACTGGTAAGTTCCCTGTCCTTGTTTTTTGCCGTTCTCCCATTGTCCGTCGTATTTACTGCCATCGGCAAAATAATAAATGCCTGGTCCTTGTTTGTGATCATTCTCCCATTGTCCGTCGTATTTATCCCCGTTGGCATAATAAAAAACGCCTTGACCATGCATATAGTCACCATTCCATTGCCCTTCGTACCTGCTTCCGTCTTGCCAGTCGTAAGTTCCCCAGCCTTGTTTCTTATCGTTTACCCAATCTCCTTTATATTTGCTTCCGTTGGCATAATAAAAAATACCCCGTCCGTGCATATTCCCGTTTTTCCATTGTCCTTCATATCTACCCCCGTCGGTCCAGCAATAAGTCCCCTGTCCGTTGAATTTTCCATCTGCCATTTCTCCGGTATAGCTCCCATTGTCGAACTTATGGGTTTCCATCTTTGAAGTATTGGAAGCCGTAGAGGAGGAGGTAAAAGTATTCGAAATAGGAGTGCTTCCCGAAGTGCCGGATGTTGTCGAAGACGGAGTTAAACCACGTCCGAGGCATTGGGCGATCGAGGCGACAAGCTCTTGAATATGATGGCTTTCGAATGGACAAGCATCTATCCGGTCCAATTTCAATAAGTGATAGGTCATATCGCTGGGTCCCAGCTTCTTGGAGATCTTAAACGGGACGATATTTTTCTCGAATTCCAGTGCCAGGCTAATCTCGTTCGCCGTATTCTCGGAATTATTCGAATGCTCCGACCATATAAAAAGTAAAATCTTACTATTATACACAGCTTGTGAGATCGCTTTAGCATAAGAGGTCCCTCTTTTTATCTCCTCTTTATCTATCCAATAAGATATATTCGCTTGCGTCAATGCAGCTTTGATCCTTTTCACCAATTCTTCGTCTTTTCTCGAATAACTGATAAATACATCATGTTCCATATCGGTTTGATTTTTCATTATAATTTGTTTGCCAAGTTATGATTATTTTGTCAAAAATTTAGATAAATGTGGTATATTTGTTCGCACTAAATCGTTTCGTTGACCATTGTAAAATATGACAAACCGGCAAATTTCACCTCATACAGCCTCTTTTGAAAAGATCTTCCGGGAATATTATCCGGTATTGCTGCCTTTTGTGGAACGGCATGTCGGAGAACGGGAACTGGCTAAAGATTTGGTGCAGGATGTCTTTTTGAAATTATATAAGAGTTATCCTTATTTTTCCTCAGAGGTAAATATTAAATCCTGGTTATATACCTCTTCACGAAATGCTGCATTGGATTATCTGCGGCATTTGAAAGTTCGGGATAACAATAAGCTACTGATGGCAGAAGCGATGATGTATGCTGCCGATGTGGATGAGGTGATCAGTGAAGAACTGACCCGCAAGATCCATGAAGCTATCGATTCTTTACCTTTGCAGTGCTGCCAGATCGTACGTATGCATATCATCGATGGAAAGAAATATACCGAAATCTCCGTTGAATTGGGAATATCTATAAATACCATAAAAACACAGATTTTCCGTGGATATAAAAAATTGCGTGAACTACTTGCCGATGATTTGAATGCCCTGGTGTTATTTTATTTCCATATCGTCAGAAAAGAAAATCCTGATTTTTGTTGAAAATCAGAAGAAATATCAAATTTTTGTCACTCAAAATAAAAATAAGCTCGTCTTATCTGTAATTGAAACAAACTGTCGGATGAAAATCCGATGTTTATTATAAACAATAAGTCATGAAAGTTATTTTTATTTTATTTCTGTGTTTCCTTGTAAATCTGGTTTCGGCTCAAGATTTCCAGTATCGTATCGACTCAAATGTAAATACAGTAAAAATCGACTCCATAGGAAAGATTGTACGGGAATTGAGAAATTACAATACTAAGGGTAATAATCGTTATTTATCCTATTGGGAAGCTTATGCTTATTATAAATGTGCTATACTTTCCAGGGTATTGAAAAAAGAGGAAGACGCTGAAAAATTTACGGAAAAGGCGATTGAGATACTGGAATCTACAAAAGGCAAGACAACTGAAGATTATGCCCTGCTAGGTATGTTAAAAAATTATCAAATAAATTTTTCAGGATGGTTGGCGACTATTAAATTGAGTAATCAAGCTAAAACGATGGCGCAGAAGGCTATTGAATTGGATGGTGATAATTTACGGGCCTATCTGGTTTTGGGTATAAATAATTATTATACACCGGAGCTTTATGGTGGAAAAAGTAAATGTGAAGCATATTTCAAAAAAGCAATAGCTCTTCCTGACCGTACTTCAGAAAATGAATTCGACCCTACCTGGGGAAAAGGAGATGCTTTTTATTTCTTGTTATCCTATTACAAGAACCGGAAGGATGATGGGGATCAGGAACTTTTTGAAAAATTGAAACAGGATGCCCGGAATAAATTTCCGGATGATAAAAGATTCAAGCGTATCGGTTATTAATTATAAGAATATTATCCTGTATCATGGAGCCGTTCATGACAGTTATAGAATTTGCCGGTATATCCGATTTTATAGGGTGTGATCAAAAATATGAAAATAGCTATTCTGAGGTGCTCAGGTTTATAAGAGAAAGGATGACATTCCGGGTTTACACTTCTGTTAGGGATAAATTTTATTTGATATTGGTGTTCGTATTCATTATCCCTGTTGGTTTGTCTGCACAAAATGCTTATATACAGGGAGTTGTTCAAGATATTGACGGAACACCTTTGGCCGGGGCTGTTGTGATGCTTATGCGTGACGGTACACGGGTTGCGGCGACTACTTGTAAGATAAACGGTACTTTTAAAATCTCAGCTCACATTCTGCAAACCGATGTTTTACAGGTGTCGTTTGTCGGATTCCGTAATCGGCAAATTCCTGTTTCTGTGTTAACTGACCGGAATGAAATTCATATTGTTTTGCAGGAATCCAATATTCAGCTTGATGATGTTATCGTCATGGGGCCGAGTATATCGGAGGATTTTGCAGTAGAACGTTTGGAGAGTATCGATATTTATCTTTCTCCTGCTTCAGGGGCCGATCCTTTGAAAGCAGTATCTGTGATGGCGGCGTCTACCAACGTATCGGAAAGTGCGAATACAGAATTACGGGGATCTTCGGGCAACCATTCCGTTGTGGTGCTGAATGGGGTGCCTGTCTGGAAGCCGGTACGCAATACCCAATTGAACGGTATCGGGAATTTTTCTGTTTTCAATACTGAACTTATCGGCCAGATGAAAGTTTATGCAGGTAATCCTCCGTTGACAATAGGGAATTCGATTGCAGGTGCGATAGAGATTGAAACGCCTGAACACATCACTCGTAATGATTTGAAATTGTCTTTATCGCTTGCGAATGCCGGTATCCTGATCAGTAAAAAGATATCGGATAAAAATTTCTTGCAATTATATGCTAATCACCAATTTTCAGCTCCATACCTCTGGCTGAATCATACTAATACAGATTTTTTGAAGCGTTTCAATACGACGGATGGAGGGGTGAACCTCCATTTACAGTTAACCCCTCGGTTGAAATTCAATCTTTATGAATATGCTATCGACGAGTACTACCGGGCAGATACAGAGCAATATAATTATAAGGACGAAAGTAAGGCAACAAGCCGGCGTTGGTTTCAGGTTGCAGGCCTTACTTTTGCGGCCTTGCAAAGTGGTGTAGTGGTTGAATTGAATAATGGCATAGATCTCTGTAAAAGCGGTTATCAATTTGGTGTCATGGACGGTTCGACACGGGAGAACCGCTTGTATACCTCGTTGGCCGCAAAGTATTTTGTTAGAAATCTGGGGTTTCAGGCTGGACTCACACATCAATATACACGGGTTAATTTTTATGGTACTTTTCCCAAATATTTTTATGATTATTCGGATGAAGCAGAGGATGTAACGGCCGATGATAAACTCTATAACCGTGTCTGGGAAGGTTATTTTTATTGTAAGTATACACCTGTACGTCATTTACTTTTCAGCGGTGCGGTCAGAAAAAATATTCCTGAAGCCAGTCAACCAAATTATACATCCTGGCAAGTTTCGGGGCGATGGAATATGAATGAAAAATTTTCATTGTTATTGTCAGCCGGAAAATATCATACTTATAATGTTCCGGCATACAACAGCCAAAATTTTGCTTTACATTCTTCCCGTCAATATTCTGTTGACCTGACAAGTCATATTTATGACTTTGATCTAAAACTCTCTTCTTATCTAAAAAATGAAAATACCCGGGACTATTTTGCTGAGAATGGGAAAGAGGCTGTTGTGGAGCGAAGACTGAAAGGTTTGGAATTTTCTGTTGCCCGTACGATAGGGCGATTTTCATTTGCAGGTTCCTATACTTTTATCGATTCCCGTGTCCGGTTGGGGAAAAAGAGTTATCGTTCTGCCAATGATATGGATTATATCATCCGGACCTCCATTGTCTGGCGTACAGCAAATCAATGGAATATAGGGATAAATTTTTCTGCACGCCCGGGTTTATATTACACCCCTGTTGAGTATGCTTTAAATATTAGTGATAATGTATGGTTTCCTCTTTATGGAGACTATAATTCGGAACAAGTAACGGCTTATCATTCATTGGATTTGACCGTCAATAAGATATTTCCGTTAAACAAAGGTCACTTACTTGCATTTTTCACAATTACAAATATGTTGGATAAATCAAATAGAAATTATCCTGTGTATAGTACTGACTATAAATCTGTCCTTGGGTGGGAAGAATATCAGAGGAGATTGGTGTATGTAGGGTTACAGTTTAATTTTTAAATGATTTTTTATAAAAATGTCAAATTCTTGTCATACAAAGTATAGGTGAGTCCGTTTTAGAGGTGATAATTGAAATAGACTGTTATTATAATTTGATACGACAATTTAAAGGGTCGATTCTTTTTGCGGGTTTTCGCAAAAAGAATAATGAACAATTCTTGGAAGCTTCGCTTCCATTAAAAAATAAAAGAGGGGAAAAAAATGAGAAAAGAAAAAGAGAATAGAGTCATTGATAATCAATTCGATAGGATCCATCCCTTGGGTATACTGTTTCATTGTCAATCAACCAGGTGCCCGCAGGGTCCAATGACTTTATAAACATTATGAACTTTATAAACTTTCAACTAAATTAAACGAACCTTTATGTTGTTGTTAGATCCTCAAGAGCTGGAATATCTATTGGAACACCTTGGACATCCTGAAACTTTGAAAGAGAAAAAATTTCAGGAATGGCTGTTGGACAACGATCACCGACTGCTGTTTGAAAGAGTGAGAGACTATCGGGAAGCTTACCTCAGAGTGGATAAAGGGGAGATGATTGACTTGGCAAAAGAGTGGGAACAGTTTGAAGTAAATGTCCAAAAGAAAAGCAGATGGGGAATGAGGAGAATAGGTGTCGTTGCTGCCAGTGTCCTTATATTCCTCCTGATCGGTACGCTTTGGCAGCCGACAGAAATAGAAACGGTGAAGGTGGTCCGGGAGGCAGAATTAATCGGTAAAAAAAGTGCGGAATTGATTTTAGCTAATGGACAACATATCGATTTGGAAAAACAAATTGTCGAGCTACGGGAAGAAAATGGCATACACATCAGCAACTCTACTCAAAGTTATTTGGCTTATCGGCAGGATACACTTACTTATACCGTCGATTCCTACGAAGAGTTGGTTTACAATACGGTGAAAATCCCTGCCGGTGCCGACTATAAAATATATTTAGCCGATGGTTCCGAAGTTTGGTTGAATTGTGGTTCCGAATTGCGTTATCCGGTAAAATTTGTGGGGAACGAGCGGCGGGTATATTTGCGCGGAGAAGCATTTTTCGAAGTGAAAAAAGCGACGGAATGGCCCTTTATCGTAGAAACGGAACATATGCACATACAAGTGACCGGAACCCGTTTTAATGTGAAATCCTATCCCGAGGAAGAAATTGTGCATACAACTTTGCTGGAAGGAGCGGTGACGGTTACCGGACCGGAAAACAAGATACGTGCTTTCCGGCTTTTACCTTCCCAGCAGTTTTCTTTAGATAAACTCACCGGGCAAATCGAGGTGAAAGAAGTAGATACCCGTTTATATACCGATTGGACGGAAGGAATGTTTGTTTTTAGAAAACAACGCCTGGAAGAAGTAATGAATACGCTTGCCCGTTGGTACGATATCGAAGTGTTTTATAGCGGCGCAGATGTGAGGAATTTACGTCTGTCCGCTAATCTGGGGCGTTACGATCATATCGATACCATACTCGAACTGATCCGGGCCATGGACAAAGTGGTTGTGGACAGGAAAGGCAATGTAATCACATTCAGTTGGAAATAAAAAATAAGGACCGGAATCGGCGTCAAAAATTTCCGGCCCTTCTTTAGTTAATAACATAGTTAAACTTAACCAATTACAAAAGTATGAAGAAAAACCGAAACGGCAGTTTCTCTTATTCGGGAAAATTGTCTAAAGTTCTGCTACGGATGAAGCTTACATTCGTACTTCTTTTATGTGTTATGTCCCAGGTGTTCGCTTTAGCGAGTGCACAAACAGTCAGTTTGAAAAAACAAAATGCTTCTCTGGAAGAAATTCTTTGGGAATTGAAAGAGAAGACACAGCTGGTGTTTATGTATAGCGATGAGGATATTGCTTCGGTGAAAGGAATCGATATCGACATGAAAAATACGCAGGTAGATGCGATATTGAACAAATGCCTGGAAGGTACCGATTTGAAATACGTCCGGGAGAATAATGCGATTGTGATTCGTCGTAGCCGCCAGTCGGAAAATGTCCCGCAGGTACGAATGAGGAAGATTTCCGGTAAAGTGACCGATACGAGTGGAGATCCTCTGCCGGGCGTGACTATTTTGGTCGACGGTACCACCATCGGTGTGGCTACCGATAATGAAGGGAAATATTCCCTGGAATGTCCCGAGGCGCCTGATCTGGCACTAAATTTTACATTTATGGGAATGAAATCACAGAAAGTGACTGTGGGGCCTAAAAATGTAATCGATGTAACCCTGGAAGAAGAGATGAACCGTTTGGAAGAAGCGGTTGCGGTGGGATATGGAACGACAAAGGTAAAGGATATGACGGGTGCGGTTACCCGTTTGGGAAGTAAGGATATGGAAACGGCTCCGATGGGGGCGACGATACAGTCTATGCTTCAGGGAAAAGCACCGGGAGTAAATGTGATGATCAGTTCGGCTTCCCCGACTTCACCGGTGTCTGTTATTATCCGGGGATCTTCTTCTCTGTCGGGTGATTCACAGCCATTGTGGGTGATCGACGGAGTTCCCGAGTATAATGCCAGTACTTCCGGAGATGTATCCAATACGTTGTATAATTTAAATTTGACCGATGTAGAAAGTATCGATATCTTAAAAGATGCTTCCGCTACAGCTATTTATGGCTCGCGGGCTGCTAACGGTGTCGTATTGGTGACTACGAAGAGGGGAAAAGCTGGTATGAAGCCTCAATTGGAGTTCTCTGCCCGTTATGGAATACAGACGATGAATGCCAATGATTTCCGGGTATTGACCGCAGATGAGTATATCCGGGTGTCGAAAGCTGCTTGTGCGATGAGTTTGTTTACGAGAGGTTCACTGGACTATTTCACCAGAAAATATGTGGACGAAACTTATTTTAATTCTCACATTAATCATAGCCAGTTTGATTTACATTCCCTGACCGATGAGTTCTATCTGAAAGATGCTTATGGAAATGGAGATACCGATTGGTGGGATCTGATGACCCGGAATGCTGCCACCCAGGATTACAGTATAGGGATACGTGGAGGTTCCAAAGAATCTTCTTATAGTGCTTCTATCTATTACAAAGACCAGAAAGGTATCGTCAAAGGTGGTAATTCCAAAATGTTGGGGGGTAGTTTTAATTTTGATGCTGCAGTTCGGGATATTATTCGGTTTAAATTGGATTTGAGAGCTACAGCCCGTACGGCTAATGATAAAGACAATATGATCGGTGAAATTCTCGATATGCGGCCGGATGTGCCTGCTTATAATGAAGACGGAACAATCAATATGATCGATTACTATACGAAAAACCCGTTATTATCACTGATGGATACCGATGAAGCCAAAGGACGGAATTTTTCCGGAACATTAGGATTGGAATGGGATATTATCAAAGGATTGACTTTCCGTACTTCCGGTACGGTTCAATATAATGTGAATAAATACAACACTTATACCATTGCCTGGTATGATGGAGCAGAAAGTTCTGCCAGTGTCAGTAAAAATGAAAGCTATACTTACATGTGGGACAATACGTTGAATTATGTGAATACCTGGAAGAAGCATAGTTTGGTGGGATTGGTCGGCTTTTCTATCGAGAAGTATGAATCAGATGGGTTGAAAGCTTCCGGTAGCGGTTTCCCCGATGACCAGGTTTTGACTAATTTAAACAGTGCTGCTAAAAAGAATAGTATTTCCAGTAGTTACAGTTCTAATACTTTGGCTTCTTTCTTATCGCGTTTGGAATATAAATTCAACAATCGCTATCTACTGACCCTGAATTTCCGGGCAGACGGTTCTTCTCAGTTCGGCCCGGATAAACGTTGGGGATATTTCCCTTCCGGTGCGGTTGCCTGGATCATTACCGAAGAAAATTTTATGAAAGATTATTCCAATATCGTTTCTTATCTGAAATTACGGGGATCTGTCGGAAAAACCGGATCACAGAATCTGGGAGCCTATGATTGGCGGACATTAATGGGATCGGCAACCTATAACGGTGCTGCCGGCATCGTACCCTCTTCTTTAGGAAATGATATTCTGCAATGGGAAGAACAGATACAGAAAGAAGTCGGTTTGGATTATGGTTTCTGGGACGACCGGATACGGGGTACTTTGGGATATTATCAGAAAAAAGTAGATAACTTATTGTATAGCGATCCTGTACCGACTTCCTCTTCTTTCTCTAGTGTTTATCAAAATATCGGTTCATTGAAAAACCGGGGAATCGAGTTCGATGTCCGGGTAGATATTATCAAAAATGTACAAAAAGACCTGACCTGGAATGTCGATTTTAACATTGCCCGTAATCGGACAACCCTGGAAAAGTTAAACAGTTCAGACGGTTATTTCGGTGGCGGAGCTTATGATTATTTTAAAATAGAAGAAGGAGGTGAAACCGGGAGATTCTACGGCTATAAAGATGCCGGTCGTTTATTTATGACTAATGAAGAACTGGTCGGTTTGAAGACCATCGATCCGAAAACCGGAACCCTGAAATATTATCGAGACGATTATAATTATGAACGTCAGGGTGATGTGTATATTATGGATCTGGATGGGGACGGACAAATCACGGCAGACGGGGATCGTACCGTGATCGGAAATGCTAATCCGGATTTCTTCGGAGGATTCGGTAGTACGTTGTATTGGAAAGGATTGATGTTGAATGCTGTATTTTCTTATTCTGTCGGAGGGGATCGTTTTTGGGACGAAGAAAAAAATAGTTCAGGAGATATGAATGTATATAATACTTCTAACCGGATATTGGATTCCTGGACGGTGAATCCCGGGGTAAATGCATCTTATCCACGGGCGATGTATTATGGTTGGGGGAGTAACAGTATTATTACCGACCGATATATTCACGATGCTTCCTATCTGCGGATGACCGCATTGAATTTATCTTATCGTTTACCGAAACACCTCTATAAAAATAGTATTTTGAATGCAGTGGAATTCACTTTCCAGGCCACAAACCTGTTTACCTGGACGAAATATCCGGGTATGGACCCACAGGGGAATTTTAGTACTACTTATAGTGCTTTTTATAACATGGGAATCGACTATAGTACCTATCCTTCTGCCCGTACCTATAATTTTGGAATCAAATTAACATTAAAATAAGCTGAATATGAGAACTTGTTCTATATATCTACTATTACTTTTGGCCGGAATATTTGCTTCTTGCGATGATTTTCTGGATCAGAGTCCGAAATATAATTTGACTTTGGAGAACGCAGTGACGGATTATAACGGAGCGAAGAATATTATCAACGGTATGTATTCTGTTATTGCGAAATCGTCTAATTTCGGTGGAGAACTGGCTGGAAGGTGGGCTTCGCAGGCTGGAGTATGGAATTATAATAATCCGAATTACAATATGACCTATAAAGAAGGCAGCAATGATTTCGGGGCGATTTGGCAATCTTGGTATGGGTTGGTAAATTCAGCGAATGCTGCAGTTATCGCTTTGACTAATCTGGATGTAAAGTTATATCCTTCGCCCGAAACAAAAGAGGCTTTGATCGCCGAGGCCAGATGTATGCGGGCCTGGGCTTATGCTAATTTATTCTGGATGTTCGGACACTGGTGGGAAGCCGACGACTGTGCTTATGGTATTTTATACCGCGATCAGATGTCCAATCTGAGTAATTTGCAGGTTCCCCGAATCACTGTCGGAGAATCTTATCAGAAAATTTTTGAAGATTTGGAACCGGGGTTGAAGTATTTACCCGATTTTACTACTCCCCGCTATTTATCGAAACAATTGGCACAGGTATTGAAAGCGAAGTTGTTATTGAACCGGGGAGTGATGCGCGGTGATGTACAGGACTTGAAAGATGCGCTGGATTTGGTGCTTACTGTGAAGAAAGATGCTCCGGGTAGCTGGAAAATGGAAGCCGATCTGGCTGAAATGTACGAGAAAGGTTGGGAATCCGGGGAAGTATTGTGGACCCGTTATATGGGGGATATTACCAATTGTGCCTGGAGTGAGTTTACCTATTCTTATGCTATAGGATATAACAATACCTATTACGATATCTTCGACGGTTGGATCAAGGAAGATCCCCGCTATACGGTGGTTATGGACTCGGTTCGGGCTCCGGAAACCTGGGATACAAAAAATGTTTGGGCATTAAAGAAACTGTATCATGGAGGACGGAACGATACTCCCGATGCTCCTTATACGGCTTATTATTTCCGTTATGCCGAACTCTATCTGATGGAAGCCGAATTGAAAGCCCGGCTGGACGATTATTCCGTATTCCGTAGCCGATGCTTTGGCTCCGCTGAATGAAATGCGTTCCAAGCGAACCAATCCGGTATTGCCTGCTTTGTCGGCTTCTTCTAAAAAAGAATTGTTACGGACGATTTTCCGGGAGATCTGTGTAGAACAATTCCTTGAAAACGGGAGTGAATACTTTGCATCTTTACGTTTTATCAATGATACCGATGCTAGTCCGGCTCAGAATAAACCCTGGATTTATACGTTGAAACAAGATGTTGATTTTTCGGCAGATAAATATTGCTGGCCGATTCCTGAAGACGAACGGTTGAAGAACAAATTGGCGGATCAGAACCCGGGATTAGGGAAATAAAAGTTGAGTTATTTCTATGTTAAAATTTAAAATGATGAGAAAATTTTTAGCTATAATCATGATGTGGGCAGGTTTGATCGCCTGTTCCGACGATAAAGATGTTTTGGTGAGTATCCCGAATGATGTGACGATGAATGAATTGGAACTGGGGCGTTTTACGCATCGGATTCCGGAGAGCGGTTTTACTTCGAAAGCTGCTCATACAAATGGGGTGAAATTTAATACCGTCAAGAATTCGGATGGCACGTATAGCGGTTTTGCCTATTCGAACCGTAACAACCGTTCTTTCACCTGGACGGCTACTCAGGAAGCTTTGGATTCCAATATCTATAGTGTATATACCCGCTATCCGAATGCCAATGAAGTTTATGCCGTCGCTTGTGTAAAAAACGACGATGCTTATTTTACCTTGGAAAAACCTGCGGTTGTAGAACATATACTGGTAGCTAACACTACTTATGCCTATCTGGCAATGGTGTATGGGGATCAATACGGTACACCGGAAAAGCCCGAAGCCAATCCGAATATCCCCGGGAGTGCCGACAAAAAAGGAGTATGGTATTCCAATGTCCCCGGAGGAGTAAAGAAATTGGTCGATGAGGACAAGGATTATTTTAAATTGATTATCAAAGGATTTAAAGATAACACACCAACCGGAACGGTAAACTTTTATTTGTGTACACGTAAAGGTGATCCTGAAAATCCGGATTGGAGCAGGGTGGTTAACGATTGGTATCCCGTAGATTTGTCTGCTTTGGGTGTTGTCGATAAAATAGTTTTCGATCTCGAATCTACCGATATAGAAGCAGGTACCGGCCGTATGCGGACTCCGGCCTATTTCTGTCTGGATGGAATCCGGATTCAGGAATAACCTTTTTTCAGTTATCTATTCTGTCTGGAAAAATGATCTCTAGGCAGAATAGATGATTGGACTTCTCCGTATTCGAATGACTTATTGGATATATTTATGGATATTCCGGAAAAATTCAGCGTAGTAAAAAGTTTTATAAATTTCAAAGACAAGATAATATACATCTTTGGATTCAAAGTAAAAATAAAGCAATTATAAATTAGGCAGTTATATGCTAAAATAGTGGATGGTATATAGAAACTTTATACTTAGATTGTTATTTAATAATTTTTTGTAATACTAATTTTTTTCAATTTTTCTTCACCCATTTTTAGGCTTTTCCTGTATTTGTCCATTATCATCTGTCCGTTATTCTTTTTGTGAAAATCCGCAAAAAGAATCGGGCGAATTATATATACTTCGATCTACCCTTCCAATTGGATCAATATGGAAGAAAAACAACTGAAAGAGTAGATTGCCTGGTATATTCTTTTGCGATTGTGGATCTGATGAGCAAGGAGGTGACCGTCCACCGGAATGTGATGGGAAAATGTGTCGTGGCTAAAGGATACGATTCTGTGATTTTTTATATCGGGGAACCTTCTAGAATAAATACTTTGTTAATATCCTTAAAAAAATTATATTTGCACGTAAATCAATATTCCGGCAAAGATAATATGTTAGGATATATAAGTGAACGTGAGTTTAAGCTACAGTTTGAAGATTCGTTTAAGCGGTTTTTCAAGCCATTGTGTTTTCATGCGATGAGCTTTGTGAAGGATGCGGATATTGCCAAAGATATTGTACATGATGTTTTTCTGACAACATGGGCGCAACGTAGAAAAATAGATTTTACTCAACCGATGTTGCCTTACTATTTGAGTCTTACCCGTAACCGTTCACTGAACTACCTGGATCATTTGAAAGTAAGGGCCCGGCACGAAGAGAATGAATCGTATAAAAATCTGCTCTATGCCGAGACCGATTATTCCGAACATGAAGAATTGATCCGGCAAATTATGAACAGGATCAATCAGCTTCCGGATCGTTGTGGAGAAGTGATGCGGCTGTGTTTTATCGAATGTAAAAAATATAAAGAAATTGCTGAAATACTGGGAGTTTCCGTGAATACTGTCAAGACTCATATTTCGTTGGGACTCAAAATTCTTAGAAAAGAGTTTCCTGCTTCTCTATTATTTGCATTCTTTTCGCTCAGGCGCCTGAGATAAAAAAACGAAACAAAGGGACGGGGGTAATGTTTCATTTTCCTTTTCTACGTTCTCGTCGGTGAGCATCCTTTTTATCCATTATTACTATTGTCACTAAGTAATGGGGGCTGGACTGATTTTAGTTTAGAGGAGAGTTGTTTTTTATTTTTTTCTTTATATTTGTCACACAATCGGAGGAGAAGTATGCGTGATAATGAACGATTTATAATAGACCTGAATAAAAAAAGAGAAACTGCCTGGCAGCAATTGTACGAGGAGTTTTATCCGGCATTGTGTACTTATGTGGCCAAGCTGACCCATGAAAATGTCGGAGTGGAGGATATTGTTCAGGAGTGTATGATCGGGTTATGGGATTCTTCCTTGCAATTTCCGAATGTCAAATCTTTGGCTGGCTGGCTTTACAAAGCAGTATACAACAGGGCTTTGAATATGATTCGTGATCGGGACAATGCCCGTCGGCTATTGGGAAATTATACTTCCGAGATTTCCTATACCGAAGAAATGGCTATCGATTTGGCCATTGAAGAAAGTGTGATCGCAAAATTCCGTTCGGTCCTTTCCGAATTGTCCGATCAACAGAGACAAGTTATGAATTTAAGCCTCGAGGGCTTGAAAGTCCGGGAGATCGCACAGCTATTGGAAGTTTCCGAAAATACAGTGAAAATGCAGAAAAAGCGGGCTTATGCCTATCTCCGTGAACGCATGGGAATGGTATGGGGGATTTTGTTGTACTCTTTCTTTTCAGATTTTTTTAAATATTAGTTATTTTCTGTTACCCGTTTTTTGATTTCATGTGTTTGTATAATAAAAAGGGTATGAATACATGGAATGATATATATGATTTTTCTGAAAAGGTTCTAAGCTATATTTTACGGAAGAAAGAAGAAGAGTACATTCAGCCGGATCAGGATAGTCCGGTTGAAAAGATGGCAGATAAGTTAGGAAACTCAGAAACTTTGGCAGAACGATTACAGCAACAATATCGTTATGATCCTATTCGGGCTTACCGGAAATTAAAGAACTATAGACGGAGAAGGCGTATTCGCCGTTATAGTGTGGCGGCTGGAATTTTATTGGTTTTAGGACTAGGATGGGGATGGTTTCACCAGAATAGTCCTGGCGATCCCCTTTTACTGACTCAAACTATTCAACCCGGTGGTAAAAAAGCAGTATTAACCCTGGCTGACGGTTCCGTTTGGCATATCGGAGATTCGGCAATGCTTATACCTACTGCACAAAATCATATCCGTATCGATTCCAGTGGTATGCTTTTACAGGCAGGGAAAGAGGGGAAAACGGAAAATACCGAAACCTACCATCTGTTGTCTATTCCCCGGGGAGGAGAATTTACAATGACACTGGCAGACGGAACGCGAGTGTGGCTGAATTCCGAATCAGAACTTCATTTTCCGTTGCAATTCGGTGGTGAGCAACGGATAGTTCAATTGACAGGGGAAGCTTATTTCGAGGTTGCAAAAGATGCTGCACATCCTTTTGTTGTAGAGGTGTGTGATTCTAAAATCCAGGTATTGGGGACCGGTTTTAATGTACGTTCTTATTCGGAAGAAGGGCAAATAGTGACGACATTGGTCGAGGGAGCGGTGTGTTTCGAATCTATAGAGGATAGGGTTATTTTGAAGCCCGGCGAACAGAGTATTTTGGATAAAGAGGGGCAACTTCAGAAACGTGTAGTTGAGGTTTATCCTTTTGTAGCCTGGAAAGAGGGGCGTTTTATTTTCCGTAAGCAGCGGTTGGAAGATATCATGGTCATGGTGAGCCGGTGGTATAATGTCGAGGTTTATTTCGAAGACGACGAATCTAAAGAGATTACCTTTTCAGGGGGTATGATGCGTTATGAAGGTTTCGAGGCATTGATGAAAATGATCGAAACGGTCGGGAGCATAAATTGCACCATAAAAGACAATACAGTTTTTATAGCTAAAAGAAAATAAAGAAAGACGGAATATTGGCACTATTCCGCCTTTCAACCGGCTAAGCCGGAAATGTTTCATTATAATTTACAAATTTATGAAAAAAAATGGAATCCGATGTCTTCTTTTTCAAAGAAGATGGTTAAAAACGTATTTAATGATGAAGTTTTTAATCTTGTTTTTGTGTATTTCTTCTTTTCAGTTGTCTGCGAATGTGTATAGTCAGATCGCAAAGGTTTCTTTGGAGGTAAAGAATGCTTCATTGGAGCAGGTGATTCAGTTATTAGAGAAAGAATCGGGCTATATTTTTCTGTATGAGGATGCCCAAATCGAACAGGTACAGGATTTGGAACTGAACTTTAAAGATGAGGACCTGAAAGTGGTGTTGGACGAATGTTTGCAGAATTCCGGTCTGACTTATAAACTAATGAATCATACCATTGTGATTTCGCGTAAAAATATCAATGATCAGGTACGCATGACTCCCACAAAACTTTTGCTTCAAGGGATTGTGAAAGACGCAGATGGCCATGTATTGCCAGGTGTTGCCGTGGTATTGAAAGAAACGACGCTGGGTGTCGCTACGGATGTAGAAGGTCGGTTTACCATTGAATTACCTAAGGCCGACAGTATCGTTTTGGTATTTTCGTTTGTCGGTATGCAAACCAAAGAAGTAAAGTGGAGGGGAGAAAAAGAGCTGAATGTGGTATTGGAAGAGGCGATAGCTGAAATGGACGAGGTGGTGATTACCGGTTATTTCCAGCGGAAGAAAGATAGTTATACAGGAGCTGCCACTACGTTTTCGGGAGAGAAGTTGCGGGAGATTTCTACCGGAAATATTTTGTCGGCCTTATCGACGATAGACCCCTCTTTTAAATTGATGGAGGATATCACAGCAGGTAGTGATCCGAACCATATACCTGAATTTCAAATCCATGGCAGTGGCAATCTGAAGTCGGATTATGAGAATTCGCCTAATATGCCGACTTTTATTTTGGACGGTTTCGAGGTGTCGGCGGAAAAAATTTTCGACTTAGACCCTAATCGGGTATCGAGCATTACCGTGTTGAAGGATGCGGCGGCAACTGCTATATATGGTTCGCGGGCGGCGAACGGGGTTGTCGTTGTAGAGACTAAAGCTCCGGAGATGGGAGAATTGCGTGTTTCTTATCATTTTTCCGGTGATTTTAATTTTGCTGACCTGAGCGATTACAATCTGATGAATGCATCGGAAAAATTGGAGTATGAGCAATTGGCCGGACTTTATTCGCATCCGAATATCGGAATGAAGGAAGAATTGCAGGAGGCATACAATGAACGTTTGAAGTTGGTTCAGCAAGGGGTGAATACCGATTGGATGAAGAAACCGATTCATGCGCTTGGTTTCAGTCATAAGCATTCTTTGTTGTTGGAGGGGGGGGATGCCCGGTTGCGGTATGGATTAGACCTGAATTATCAGAATAAAACAGGTATAATGAAAGGTTCCGGGCGTCAAAATATCGGTATCGGCATTAAGTTGCAATATCGTTATAAGAATTTGCGGTTTATGAATAATTTAACGTATGATCATGTGAAACAGAAGGATTCTCCTTATGGCACATTTTCGGATTATACCTATATGAATCCGTATCTTTATCCGTATGATGAAAACGGTCATATCAAGCAGGTATTGAAAATCGGTGACGGGGAGGAATATGCATTGAATCCTTTGTATAATGCTTCATTGGGTACGAAGTTCGAGACTACCTATCAGAATTTTATTGACAATTTTTCCGTAGAATGGGATGTTTTAGAGGGATTAAAATTGAAGGCAGCCGTGTCATTGAATAAGAAGATGACGGTTGAAGACCGTTTTTTACCTGCCGGGCATAATTCTTTTTATGAAAAGGATTTGAAGGGCAGTTATGAGAAAAAAGTTACGGATGATTTCTCGTATGATGCGAATGTTATGGCTGCTTATACGAAAGAGGTGAACCGTCATTTATTCAATGCTACTTTTGTCTGGAATATCAAAGAAACGAAAAACGACTTGTTTACTACCACGGCTTATAATTTCCCGAATGACAAGATGGACCATATCGGTATGGGGGTAGAGTATCAGGACGGCGATAAACCGAGTGGTGATTATGAGGTCAGTCGTCTGATGGGTGTGGTAGGAAATTTTAATTATGGGTATGATAACCGCTATTTAGTAGACTTTTCGGTTCGTAGCGATGGATCTTCTGTATACGGTTCATCTAAGCGGTGGGGGACGTTCGGTTCTGTAGGTGTTGCCTGGAACCTGCACCATGAGAAATGGTTGGCTGAAAATCCGTATGTAAATGAATTGAAAATCCGCGGTTCGTGGGGGACAACCGGTGGTCAGAATTTCTACCCTTTCCAGGCGATGATGATGTATTCGTATAAGGAATCGGCTATTGACGGATTGACCTATGATGATTATATCGGGGCGTTATTGAAGGCTTTCGGTAATCCGGACCTGAAATGGCAGCAGACAGAAAAGTTGAATGTTGGGGTTGATTTTACTTTATTGAACAGTCGGTTGAGCGGTTATTTCAATATTTATAAGGATGTATCGAAATCGGTATTGATTGATGTGTTGCTGGCTCCGTCTGTCGGTTTTGCTTCTTATAAAGACAACCTGGGCGAGATAGAAAATAAGGGATTGGAATTAAATCTCCGGGGTGTTTTGCTAAAGGATGCTGACAGACGTATGCAGTGGGATGTGTTCTTTAATATTGTGAAGAATAAAAACCGGTTAATGAAGTTGAATGATGCACTGGCAGCTTATAACAAATCCCAGGATGATGAAATGAATGGGGAGATAGAGGAGGGGAAAACCAGAGCTCCCATGGTGCGTTATCAGGAAGGTAAATCCATCAATATGATTTGGGCGAACGAGTCCATAGGTATCGACCCTAATACGGGAGAAGAAGTATTTATTGCGCTGAATGGCGATAAAGTCAATAAATGGAGTACGGATAATTATAAACCGTTAGGATGCAGCGACCCGAAATTTGAAGGGAATTTCGGAACGATGTTTATGTATAAGGGTTTTCAGCTGAATGCTTATTTCCGTTACAGCTATGGTGCTGATGTGTATAATCAGACGTTAGTGGATAAGGTAGAAAACGTAGACCCGAAGGAGAATGCAGATCGCCGGGTGTTATACGATCGTTGGAAAACGCCGGGCGATGTGGCAAAATTCAAAGCCATCAGCAATACGGAGGCGACCATGCCGACCTCCCGTTTTATCGAGCAGGAGAATTACATTACCTTGTCGTCATTGAATCTTTCTTATCAGTTTGATGCGGGGCGTCTGCGGCATTATGGGATTGAGCGTCTGAAACTGTCGTTAATCGGTAATGATGTATTTCGCGCCTCGACGGTTAAAATGGAACGGGGTACCTCCTATCCGTTTGCCCGGAATTATTCTGTAGCTTTACAAGTAACCTTTTAATTAAGAAGCAAATGAAAAAGTTAATATATTTACCGGTATGTTTGGGGATGCTGTTTTTTTCCGCCGCCTGTGAGAATTGGTTTGACGTGTCTCCGAAATCGGATGTGAAGGCGGAAGATTTGTTCCAACAGGAAAGCGGTTTTCGGGATGTGTTGACAGGTGTCTATTCGTTGATGTCTGCTCCCGAAAGTTACGGACGTCAGCTTTCATTCGGCTATGTGGATGTGCTGGCGCAGTATTATAATATTTCCGGGAATACCCACCGGTATATCAAGACGAAAGATTATCTTTACAGGGAGCCTTATGATAAGGAGGTCTTATCTACGATTTGGAGCCGGCAATACAAGGGCATTGCCAATTTGAATGCTATGCTGATGTTTATCGATGAGCAACGGGGGGTATTTTCGGGTGATGAGGTGTATCGTATCTATAAGGGAGAAATTTTAGCTTTGCGCGGTATGCTTCATTTTGATATGTTGCGGTTGTTTTCCGCCTCTCCGGCAATAGACAAGGAGCGAAAAGCCATCCCTTATCTGGAGTCGTATACTAATCTGCCGCAGCATCAGCTGACGGTGGGAGCTGTTTTGGAGAAGGTCGTGAAAGATTTGAACGCGGCACGTGAATTGATGCGGGAGGTTGACCCCTATGGGCCGAATTATGCGAAACTGGAATCTTTGTATCGGAATCATCCGTTGTTGCGGAACCGGCAAAAGCATTTGAATGATTATGCCGTTTGCTGGCCCGGGTGCAACTGTATGCCGGCAATTTACCGGATGCTTTGGAAGCTGCCCGGGAGATTGTGGGAGAGCCGGGAAGTGAACCCGTCGCACCGTTTTCACTTACTACTGCGGCTGCAACCGATGAGCGTTTATTCGACAGTGAGTTGTTGTTTGCTTTGGAGGAAGGGAAAATGCAGGATAATATCGATGTTTATTTCGGGGAGTCGGTTATAAAAAACGGTATTACTAATAGTTCCACAGCTTTAAGTATCAGTATCAATAACCGGAACAAATTGTTTGCACAGCAAGATCCGGCGGATGATGATTATCGGTTGAAGTTGTGGTTTCAGGAAACCAATTCTGCTACTGCCGTCATGCCGGGGAAGTATGTCAATGTGGGTTGTATCCCTTTGATTCGTTTGTCTGAATTGTATTACATTGCTGCTGAATGTTCGGCCAATCAGGGATTAGCTTATCTGAATACTTTACGTGCCCATCGGGGATTGGCTGCGATGACAGAGGTCACTGACCTGCAAGCGGAGATTGCCAAGGAGTATAGCAAGGAGTTTATGTGTGAAGGGCAGATGTTTTACTACTATAAGCGTTTAGGACTGAAACGTATCGGGGTTTACCGGACGGTAGCGATTGAGCCGGAAGAGGTGTATGTGATACCCTTGCCGGATGATGAATTGGATTTTGGTTTAATAGAATAAAAATGCGGATTATGAAATATTTATATACGATAGTTATGGCAATGCTGGTGTTGGCATCTTGTTCGGAAAACGAACGTATGGTGTATACGGACACGCCTGGCATTTATTTCCCGGATTATGTAGTGGGGGCAGATAGTTTGGTGTATTCTTTTCGAATGAAAGACACGGACCGGGATACGATTCAGATTCATGTCAAGTTGTTGGGAGATTTGTTGGATGAGGCGGGGGAGTATGAAGTCATTGTTTCGGAAAATTCCTCGGCGGTGGCCGGAAAACATTATGAAACGCTGCAGCATCGGTTTACTTATGAAGCTGATAAATCGGTTTCTTCTTTTCCGGTGGTGGTAATGAAACCCGGAGCGGAATTGGATGAGGCAACTGTGATGCTGGAATTGTCGTTGAAAGCGACGGAAAGTTTATCGTTAGGGTATCCTGATCGGGTAAATATGCGTCTGATGATAACCAATCAATTGGTGAAACCTGCTTATTGGGATATGCCATTAGCTCTCTATTTCGGGGAGTATTCAAAAGTGAAGCATCAGCGTTGCATTTTACTTATGGGACATGATTTTCCTTTAACAAAGGAAGAGTTGATAGGATGGGGCGGATTGAATTATTACAGTTATTGGATGCAGCAGGGGCGTGTCGTGTGTGAGTATTATGCAACTCATACGGAATATGATGAAGATGGTAATTTGATTACAGTGTGGAATCCTTTCTAATTTGATGTATTATGATGAAAGTAATAAAATATATAGGAGTGGTATGCATGTTGTCTGTTTTGGCAGGATGTGTGGATGACAAAACGATTGATGAATTCAAGGTGTTGAATCAGGTCACGATAGAGGGGTTACAAGAGCGGTATTCTGTATTGTTATATAATCGTTTACAATGTACGCCGGTCATCCGGACTTCTCAAAATGACGAGAGTAATTTGTCCTACGTTTGGTATGCTTATACTACGACTACCCGTAATGAAGCAGACACATTAGGTCGGGAAAGGGAGTTGGATGTATTGGCAGAACCGTCCATTCTCACCCCTGGGGAAGCCTATACCCTGGCGTTGAAGGTAACAGATAATACAACCGGTGTTTTTTACCGGGAGGAAAGGGAACTTGAGGTGCGTACGCAGTTTACCAAAGGAACTGTTCTTTTGTGTGAAGAGAATGGTCTGGCGGAAGTTAATTTCATCCCAGATGATGAGAGTAATACGGTTCTTGAGGATGTATATGAAAGTGCCAATAAACAACTTTTGGGGAGAAATCCTACCCGGATATTCTCGGTGAATCCGAATGCTTATGCCACTTTTCTGAAACAGGAGTTGATTTTTTGCCGGGATGAAAACGGAGGTGTGGTGGCCAGTCCGCTTTCTTTTGAGAAAATCAAGACGATGAGGGAAGCCTGTGACCATCACTTCGAGGCATCGGAAATGAGTCCGGAATTGTATTATAAAGGGGGTATGATTGATTATATTATTGTGAATGGCATGGTTTGCAAGAGGGCTACTAATATGCAGGCAATCAATTGGGAACCGGGATTGGTATTGATGAACGAACCGCGGGAATATCAGGTAGCCCCCCATGTGTTGGCTGTCGGTTCTAATCCTGTGTTTTTCGATGAGCTGTACGGGCGTTTGATTGTGCATAATCCGTGGAATCAGGGGAGTCTGAAAACGTTTAGTAAAGCGGACAACGATCCGGGGATCTTTGATGGCAGCAATTTGGGGACGGGATTGGAGCTGAAATGCTGGGGTCCTCTTTCAGAAGCAAAGTTGGGAGCCTGGATGCTGTTGTTGAATAAAAAAGACGGCAAATACTGGATGTATAAGTTTTCTTTGTTGAATAACAGTTTCCGCAGCATCAGCAAGACGGAAGTCACTGCTGCTGTTGCACCTCATTTGCATGAAGCAATTGGATTTGCTGCGAATCCGGAATATGAGGATGTTTTGATGTACGCTACGGAAAATGCGGTCTATTCTTTTGCAGTAAATCAGTTGAATGCTTCTACAAGTTCATCATTGGAAGTTCTGCAAAAGGATATGCAGGCCATTGAAAATATGCAGGTAACCGGTATACAGTTTGTGGATATTACGGTGCCGGCTCCTACTGAGTCTGATCCTTCTGCAACCCGGATATCTCAACAGGTGCGTTTGGCTGTGCGGGATTTGAACCGTACGGAACGTCAGGGAGGGGTCGTATTCTACGAAGTGAATTCCACCGGTGGTATTCACTTGGACAGTGTGTTCAAAAAGACGGGTTTCTGTGATAAAGTCATCGATATTAACGAAAAATATGAGTAACAGAATGAAAAGAAGTTTAACGTTATTATGTTTTTTTATCCTGGCTGCTGGGAGAATTTATGCGCAAGGCATTGAATTTTTTCATGGCACCTATGAGGAAGCACTTCAGAAAGCCCAAGCGGAAGGAAAGCAAATCTTTGTAGACGTTTACACCTCTTGGTGCGGCCCCTGCAAAATGATGGCCAAGAATGTTTTTACTCGTCAGGAGGTTGGTGACTATTATAACAATAAATTTGTTTGTTTAAAATT
>ENA-OROX01000803-OROX01000803.1-human-gut-metagenome-genome-assembly--contig:-NODE-803-length-29853-cov-19.750722_pt1 | contig 29853 bp, 23 predicted proteins | sample MGYA00242133_ERZ509058 | MGnify/ENA primary metagenome ERZ509058 (study PRJEB26280, sample SAMEA2338751) | human gut metagenome | biome: human gut; feature: human-associated habitat; material: faeces...
TTTTTATTATTAAAACAACAAAGAGGTTAAGCAATTTTTTCTAATGCTTAACCTCTTTTTTTATTTTGTTGATTACAGAGCATTCCCATATCATAACTACCCTCATCGGGTTATAACTTTTTATATAAATATCTCCTTTAATATGTTTATATTATACCATATATTATAATTAAATTGAATACTTTCTTTAGTATAATATTTATTTTTAACATAGAAAAAGAGGGTTCATAAAGAACCCTCTCTTCCCAATAACTTTTAAGGATTTATTCGATTTTAACTTGTTATCAAATTAATACCAACCTGCTTTTTTAACGAGGACTTTTCTATCCCAGTTATCATTTGCAGATACTTCTTCGTCATAGGCTTTTTTAACGGTTTCTGTATAAGCTTCTTTCCAATAGCCGTCTTCTACTGTTTTAGTACCAACCTTAATCTTCTGTTTCTCTGCGTGATATGAACCTGAGCCACCATTTTCTCTTAACTCCCAAAGAAGATGCTCTCTTCTAAAGTCAGCATCTGCTAACTGTACACCACAATCATTGCAAACATTTACCCAATCATAATCATATACATCTTCTTCGTGAGTACCTGTTACAATCCACTCTTTTTCGTGATATTTTGTCACAGCATCGTGGTGCTTGTAGTACTTGTATACTGCCTCGTGATATGTCTTACCTTCGTGGGGGTCTTTAGTCGCTGGCTGAACCTTTGAAGTATCGCTCGGCTTAGCTGGTTTCTGGTTGTTATTTGAAGTATTTACTTTTGAAGAACTGTTGTCCTTCTTAGTATCAGCCTTTGAAGAAGTGTTGTCTTTCTTTGAAGATGTGTTTGACTTTGTATCTTCTTTCTTTTCGGTGTTACCCTTGTTGCTGTTATTGTTGTTAGATACCGTAGTTTTTACATCGTTAACCTTAACTGTAACTGTCTTACCGTCATCGGTTTTTACTTCTACTTTTCCGTCTTTTACTTCGACTTTCTTACCATTCTTATCAGTGATGTTGCCGTCTTTGTCGATTTTTAGACCGTTATCCTCAATAGCCTTGCTGACCTCAGATGATACAGTTGAAGTCTGTACGGTTGAAGTCTGTACGGTTGAAGATATTACTGACGGTTCTGTCGGTTCTTTCTCAGCGTTACAGCCTGCAAGAATGCTTATGCCGACTGCTGATGTGCCTGCAAGTATTGTAGCACCGCAGACAACGGCAATTACCTTGGTTTTTACTGTCGCAGTTGCTGTTGCCTTTACGATAGATGAAACTGTTGACTTTGCACCTGTTGCAATGCCTTTTGTTGCAGAGGTTGCAAGTGTCTGTCCGTTCGGGAGCTTGATTGTAATGTTCGGTACTGCAAGGCTCTTTGCTTCTTCCTTGAAAATAGTTGTAAAGAAAGGTACAACAACAACACCGTGAAGCCTGTCACCGCTTTTGTTTTCGTAATCTTCAATTGCAGTTTTCATCTTTGCCCTTGAATAATTGAGCCTTGAAAGCACAGTACCCCTTGAACATTCAAAGACTTCTGCGATTTCATCAACAGTCATTTCATTAAAATAGTGCATAATCACTGTCTGATACTGAACATCGGACAGTACTTCCTGCATAATCGAAAGAATAATTTCTCTCTTTGCCTTGTCTGAAATGTATTCTTCGGGAATTGATATACGCTCGTCAACTATTGCCTGATTTTCAAAAATTTCATCGTCCAGTTGGATTTCACCTTTACCTTTCAAATAATTTTTGCACTTATTAACGGCAATTCTGTTAAGCCAACTTCTGATTTGTGATGATTTTTCCAAAGATTGGATTTTTAAAAAAGCCGTTATGTAAGTTTCCTGCATAATGTCCTGTGCGGTTGTTTCGTTCTTTAAAAAGCTGATACAAGTAAACCACACTTCACGCTCTGTAAGCTTGTAGAGCTTTTCAAATGATTTGTTATCTCCCTTTTTAATTTTCTCTACTAAGTGGGAAATGTTCATAAAATAACCTCCTCTCATTTCCTTTCATAATATAGACAATTTAAAACGGCTTTTGATTTTATAAAATCCGAAAAAATTTTAAAATTTTTCAAATTTTGTCGATTTTTTCAAAAAAGCAAATATTTTTCGCATAATTTCGCATAAAACAAAAAGTGCGTAGCTGAAGCTACGCACGAAAAATACATAGCTTTGATTGTTGCGACACAATATTTCACTTATAAGGTGTGAAAAGTAAAGCCTGCATTTTTACCGAAATAAAAACACACACTTAGGTGAACTTAAAATTAAATTTTTGTTTGGCATTTTTATTTTAGCATACAATATGTGAAAATTCAATATTATTTTAAATTAACTTTTAAAATTTATGTAAAAGAATTTAACAATATCAATTCCGTACTATCATATTTCTGTTTATCAAACATCCCGTTTACAAGCAAAAGTATATCGTTGTATCATTGTTATTGTACAGAATTAAATTTGAATAAAAAAATCAGGCAATCGTTATGACTGCCCGATTTGTTTTTGGAAAATTTACAATTTTAATCCTATTTATGCACTGTTTTACACGCACTAACCGTAATCAAAGTGCCATGACTTTTTGAGAGATTTCTGCCGGAGATGACACTGTGCCGACGCACTTGTAATTTTCGGTTTCTTCCTTGGTTTTAAAGCCCCAGCCGTATAGCACAGCGAGGAAGTCCATACCTATTTCTTCCGCACCCTTTGCCTCGATTGTGCTGTCGCCGACAAGGATACTTTCTTCAACGGAAACTCCTGTCTGCTCACACGCCTGCAAAAGCAGATGACTCTTTGTGAGGTTTGTACCGACATCTGTTGCACATACTGCGTCGAAAACATCCGACGCCTCGTAGGTTTCAAGAATATCCGTTGTGAACATTCTGTGCTTTTGAGTTGCTATTGCAAGCTTAAAACCGTTTTTCTTGAGTTCACGAAGAGCGTCATAAATTCCGTCATAGACGGTGAACATCTCTTTTCCTTTCTGGGAATAAAGTTTACTGTAATTCTTTACGGCATATTCAATTTCGTCATCACTCATATTAAAGAGCGTTTTAAATCCGTATTCAAGCGGTGCGCCGATTACTCCGTAGAGTGCGCTGTGTTCAACAGGCTCATAGCCCATTGCAACTGCTGTTGTATTGAAACAATATAAAATTCCGGGGGCTGTGTCGGCAAGAGTGCCGTCAAAACCAAAAACAACTAATTTTTTCATAAAACCACCCAATCTGCAAATAGATAAATTCATAAACAATTTTTTACAAAAGTCTTTGTCCTGCAAATATGGAAATACATCTCAAGGGGAATTATACCATTTTACGGAGATAAATACAATACTAATTTTTCCACAAGTATTAATTTGGGAATAAAAGTGCCGAAAAATATGCAATTATTGTTCTTTTGCAAGCATATGCCAATCGAAACAAGTCGAAAACCAGAGCTTTCAACTTACTTTATTTCTTGACAACATCGTGCGTGCGTTATAAAATTGAAGTACATTATATTGAAAGGTTATTTTATTATGACTTCTGCAAAGCATAAAAATCTGCCTGCCAAACCCAAAGAAAAATATTCGGTACAGCAGGCGCTCACAAACTATTATCTGCTTGTTATGTTCACGCTTTTTCCGTTGTTTTTTACCGACGCATATTTTAACATCAGGCACGATAAGTATTACTTTTTCATTATATTGACGGGCATTCTCGTTATTGCGGAATTTCTTATTATTATGACCGCAAGCGTTGATAAACCGCCGGAAGACTCAAAGCTTGAAAAGCCTAAACCAAAGCATTTGTATGAAGAGCTTTCGTTTATGGACTGGGCATTTATTGTATTTTTAGGAATAAATGTCATTTCAACGCTGTTGTCTGCAAACCCTTTGGATGCACTTCTGGGTACTCAGGGACGAAACAACGGACTTGTGCTTATGGCATTTTACACCGCAGCATATTTTATGATTACAAGGTGCTTTAAATATTTTGAATACATATTCGTTGCGCTTGCGTTTGGTTCAATGATAGTTTATGCACTTGCGGTGCTTAACTCATTCTATATTGATCCTCTCGGGATGTTTACTCTTCTCACCGACCAACAGACTATTACCGACTTCACTTCAACAATCGGCAACAAAAATCTGCTTTCAAGCTACATCTGTATTGCAATGCCTGTTATGATTGCAATGTCGGTTATCACGGAGAAAACCTTGCTCAGGGCAATTTACCTTATTGCAACAGGATTTGGCTTTGCGGCTCTTATGACTGCCGACAGCGATTCGGGCATTCTCGGCATGGCTGTATTTATGATTATTTACCTTGTATGGTTTTCAAACAGCCTTGTCAGACTTAAAAGATTTTTCCTTTCGGCAACTGTTATGCTGTTGTTTGCAAAGCTGCTCAGGTTGTTCTCGCTCTGCTTTGACGACAAAAGCAAGGGCTTTGATAAGTTTCAGGAAATTTTCGTTTTCTCAGGCATCGGCTGGATATTGCTTGCAACTTGTGCCGTTATTACAGGGATTTTGTATCTTATTGATTACAAAAAACCAAACATCACAATTTCAAAAGCCGTGCCGATTGCTCTTGCCGTTGTATTCGGACTTTGTGCTGTTGCCATGATAGGAATTATGGTTTATTTCAGTTGTATTGACACCAAAACCGACCTCGGCAGTTTTGAAAGAATTATCCGCTTTAACGATATATGGGGTACGCACAGAGGCTTTATGTGGATAAGGTCGATATGGATTTTCGGCGACGCTTCATTCATTGAAAAGCTGTTCGGCGTAGGTCCGGATATGTTCTACTCCGCATTCAGTCCGTACTTTGACGACCTTTCAAAATACGGTGACAGCTCAACAAATGCCGCCCATAACGAATATCTAAACTACCTTATCACAATCGGAATTACGGGACTTCTCTCCTATCTTGCCATTGTGTGCGGTACGATTAAGAACGCAGTTAAGTATGCAAAGGAAAATCCGATGCTGATTGCGTGCGTTTCGGCTGTTATCTGCTATGCTGTTCAGTCTGTTGTAAACCTTTATCAGCCGATTACAACTCCGCTGTTTTTCATCTTCATAGCTTTGTGCGAGGCTTTTGTAAGAAACGCCAAGGCTGAAAAATCTGCCGTATCTGCCGTATAAATATTATGACTGCATTTCAATTCGGATAAGAAGATTCTGCATTGACTCGTTGCGGTCACGGCGGTATCGTCCCAGCTCGTAGAGGCTGTCGTGATTTTTAGTAATTATATTGGGCTTTTCCGTACAGGTTAGTGTACACGAAAAGCCCATTTCTTTTATCAGCTTTTCGGTCAGGTCATTTTTTGCACCGAACGGATATACAAAGCAGGTCGGTTTTTTCCCTGTTGCATTTTCAAGCAAGCCTTGAGCTTTGACAACATCTTCCGTAAGAATAGATTTATATGCTTCGTCACTCTCCCCCGCTTTTGGCAAAACACCCTTTCGTGATTTCAAAGAATGCATATCGTACGAATGATTCTGAATTTCAACATAGCCCGAATCGGACATTTCTTTCATATCGTCAAAAGTTATATGACCGTAGGTCACGGAAATATCCTTGGTTTCGGTGAATTTTTCGGACACTGAGGCAATCGGAGATATGACCGCCTTGCAGTTGTATTTTTCGAGCAAAGGGAGTGCATAATAATAATTATTATAATAGCCGTCGTCAAAGGTCAGCATAATGCATTTTTCGGACAATGATTTTTTGCCGTAAACATAATCGGTAAGGTCTTTTACAACAACGGTTGTGTAGCCGTTTTCGGCAAGATATTTTAAATCATTTTCAAATAGAGTCGGCGAAACGGTGTAGTCATTTTGCAGTTTTTCATCCTTTAAAAGTGAGTGATACATTATTACGGGCAGTTTTACGCTGTCGGTATCAGCCGTTGTTTCTTTTACTGCACCTGTCATTACCGATATTAAAATTACCGCAGACAGGAAGAGAGCCGTAAAAATGATAATTTTTACTGTTTTGTTTGATTTCACTATATTTCCTCCCAATTCTTTGTGCAAGATTTTTTATCTATAATTCTTTATTGTAAATATAATTAAACATCTGCGTGATAGAATATAGCCAAAGTTAATACTGATTACTGATTTTGGTCAATCGGTACTGACTAATATTGCATAAGGATTTATGAATTATGGCAAAAAGAAATTTCAGCTCAAAACGCAATGCAATTTACAACGCTGTGTGCGGTACGGACACTCATCCGAGCGCACGCTGGGTTTATGATAAATTGAAGCCCGAAATTCCCGACCTTAGTCTTGGCACGGTTTACAGAAACATTGCTCTTTTTAAGGATGAAGGAAAGGTCAGCGTTATATGCAATGTAAACGGTGAGGAGCGTATTGACGGCAACACAGAGCCACACCCCCACTTTGTCTGCAACAAATGCAATGCAGTTATTGATGTTGAAGACAATCAAAATGCTGATGGCCTTGAGTCACAGCTTGCCGAAGAGGGATTTAAGGTAGAAAACAGATTTGTTATCTACTACGGCATATGTCCTAAATGTTCGGCAGAAGTACACTAATATTTATTACAAAGGAGAAGTAATTATGAAATGGTATTGCACAGTATGCGGTTATGTTTATGAAGGTCCCGAAGCTCCCGAGGCTTGCCCTGTTTGTAAGGCACCGAAGGAAAAATTCAAGCAGATGGACGAGGAGGCGTCTTTCGCAACAGTTCACGAGGTTGGCGTTGCTCAGGGCGTAAGCGAAGATATTCTCAAGGATCTCAGAGCTAACTTTGAGGGAGAATGCAGCGAAGTCGGTATGTATCTTGCAATGGCAAGAGTTGCAGACAGAGAAGGCTATCCCGAGGTTTCTGCCGCATTTACAAAGTATGCTTTTGAAGAGGCTGAACACGCTGCCAAGTTTGCAGAGCTTTTGGGCGAAGTCCTTACAGACAGCACAAAGAAGAATCTTCAGATGCGTGTAGATGCAGAAACAGGTGCTTGTGAAGGTAAGTTTGACCTTGCAAAGCGTGCAAAGGCTCAGAACCTTGACGCTATTCATGACACGGTTCACGAGATGGCAAAGGATGAAGCAAGACACGGCGCAGGCTTTAGAGGTCTTCTTAACAGATACTTTAAGTAATCATTAAAAAATAAAAAATCAAAAAAGTCAGCTTGATAATCGTATGACCAACAACTAACCGATTACACAACAGACTTTGAACAGGAGATTTGATAGTATGAAATATGTATGCGATGTTTGCGGATATGTTTACGATCCTGAAATCGGCGATCCCGACAACGGCGTTGATGCAGGCACAGCATGGGAAGATGTACCCGAGGATTGGGTATGCCCTCTCTGTGGTGTAGGCAAAGACGAATTTTCCGCAGAAGAATAATTAACAAATTGGCAATTTGGGAGCAGGCAATGCTTGCTCCCTTTTGTGTGTACGGGAGTAAATTATGAAAAAATTGATTTCGTGGAATGTAAACGGACTTCGTGCCTGTGTTACAAAGGGCTTTGAGGACTTTTTTAAAGATGTTGACGCAGATATTTTCTGTCTTCAGGAAACAAAACTTCAAGAGGGACAGATTGACCTCTTGCTTGAAGGATATCATCAGTATTGGTGCTATGCCGACAAAAAAGGCTATTCGGGAACGGCTATGTTCACAAAGGAAGAGCCGTTAAATGTAAGTTACGGAATCGGCATTGACGAACACGACCACGAGGGCAGAGTTATCACGGCAGAATTTGACAATTGTTTTGTTGTCACCTGCTACACTCCAAACTCGCAAAGCGAGCTAAAAAGGCTTGATTACCGAATGAAATGGGAAGATGATTTCAAGGCATATCTGAAAAAACTTGAAGAAAAAAAGCCGGTTATTATGTGCGGTGATTTGAATGTTGCACACAAAGAAATTGATTTGAAAAATCCGAAAACCAACCGTAAAAATGCAGGTTTTACCGATGAAGAGCGTTCAAAGATGACAGCGTTGCTCGATGACGGCTTTATCGACACCTACCGCTATTTCTATCCCGATACAGAGGGCGTGTATTCGTGGTGGTCATACAGATTCAAGGCTCGTGAAAAAAATGCGGGCTGGCGTATTGACTATTTTATCGTTTCAAAAGCTCTTGAAAGCAAGCTTGACGGTGCAAAAATCCATACCGAAATTTTAGGTTCTGACCATTGTCCCGTTGAACTGACGATTGACATTTAAAAAGCAGAGCTTATTGAACACTCCGCTTTCATATGTTTTCTGAGTAAAAAAATAGAGTACCGATTGGTACCCTGACAGTTGACATAATTATTATGTTAATATACAAGTAAGGAAACAGCTTTAGCTGTTTCGCTTGAACGATTTTTATTTTTAATAACCGCTCTGTATTACGATTACAGGGCGGTTATTTCTTTATAGTAAACACAAAAGGTTGTTACCATTTGTAGGCAACAACCCTTTTTTAGAATCAATAGTATTCTGCTTTACCGCAACCCGAACATTTTCTGCCGATTACCTTGTTTTCGTAATGACTCTTTTCCGGAACGGTTACCGTTTTTGTACCTACCTGTACATTAACCCATTCATTGCGATACGAGCCCTTGCCACCGTTTAATCTGTGATTCACAATATGTTCTCCAAAATCATCACTTGATAAATCAGTAATATCCGCACCACAGTCATTGCAAATAGTCCTGTCGTGTTCTTCATACACCGGTTCTTCATAAGTGTATGCTTTCTTGTCAACAACTTTTACCTTTTCGGTAATGTTTGTCCAACTGTGTGTATGCTGAGGCTTAGGAGTCGGCTTTGAAGATTCATTCTTAGATGAGTCAGCTTTTGAACTTGATGAACTGCTCTGCGGTGTTTTGGAGGATTCAGATTTTGAACTCTCCTGCTTTGAGCTTTCGCTCTTAGATGAAGTGTCCTTTTTGCTGTCAGATTTTGAAGTATTTGACTTTGAGGAAGAATTGTTATTCTTGCCTGATGTGCTTGTGTCCTTCTTCTGAGAAGATGAGTTTGTCGGATAGCTGTCAACCTTTACCTTGTTCTGATTTGCCTTTTTCACTTCAGAAGAATCTACCTTGACGGTTTCACCCTTTTCGTTTTTAACCTCAACCTTACCGTCCTTATCAACTTTCACTTCTTTGCCATTCTTATCAGTAATTTTGCCGTCAGCACCTACTTTGAGTCCTGCATCGGTAATTGCTTTATCTGTTTCAGAAAGAGTCGGTGCTGTTTCCGATACTGTTGTTTCTTCTACGCTTGTAGTCTGAACTGTTGTTGCAGTCTTATTTATTGCATTACTATCGTCACAACCGCAACCCGAAAGCATTGCTGTTGCTGTAATCATTGCCGCTGCAATTGCAATTGTCATTGTTCTCTTAATGTTGTTAGTCGTTTTCATATGTCATTATCCTTTTATGTAAATTTGTGAAGAACTCTTATTCTCTGTAACAGTCGAAAAAATCAATACACTTTTTCTTACCATATAATTATAGCAAACTCCTCAGATGCAATCAAGTATCTGAGGAGTATTTATAATATTATATGATATTATGTCGTTATTTCAATTGATTTCTGACCGCCTGTTATGTCGGAAAAATTATTTTTGGCACTTTTAACGAATGCGAAGATTGTTTTCAGAAGCATATTTCTTGTTTTGCTGTCAAGACCTGCAAAGGATTTTAGGATTGTTCCCGTGTTTTTAAGCGGATTTTTCAGCATCTCATTAAAGGTTGCGGTTTCAGTCAGCGACAAAAGTGCAAAAACCTCTTTTGTGAACTCCCGTCTTTGAGCAATTGTCAGCGATTCAACAAATTCTTTCAGCGTGTGGTCAAAGAAAACGCTGAAATTTGTAGTGCTTTTCAGTCTGACAAGCCTGTTCAGCTCAATCTCCCACGAATAGATATCGTGTTGGAGAAAACCTTTTTGATTGCTCTTTACAATTGTGTAACTCTCCTCATGCTCAAACATCATGCCGAAAATGCTCGACTGCGGAACAAAGGTGTAGATTCTGTCGTCGATTTCATAAAATCCGCTGTCCCTGATTTTGTCAAGAGAAAACCCCGGTCCGTCAAAATTGTAAATATAATCAATGTGATTTCTTGAATTTTCATCGGTAAAAGCACCGGCATAAACCGCAAGATTTCCGCCCTTTGAGTGACCGCCCAGAATGAATTTTCCGTTGAGCATACGGACTGCCTTTTCAAAATAATCAAGAGCCTTTTTCTGTGACGGCAACGGAAATGTGAAGAACATATTGAAGTCCTCCTGCCAGCCGACAAGAGAAAAGTCCGTTCCTCTGTATGAAATAAAATAATTCTTTTTGAGAAATTCAAAAGTGATTGCGGAAAACTGCATACTCACATCGGACTCAACCTCGTTTACATACCCCGAAACAAGAATTTTGCCGAATCTCTTGCTCTCTGCCGTTGCTTTCAAAAGGTCGGCGTCACCCTTCCACAATAGATTTTTCTCGTAATCATCGGTTGCAAACACACGCATTGCCGCCTGTTCAAGGGTAATTTCATCAAACAGACAGGACGATACCGCACCGTCAAAAGGAAGATATGAAAGCCGTGAAAGCACAAGTGCGTCAAGCTCGTTAAAACCATCCTGTTCAAATGTCAAATCGCCGCGCCAGCTTATGTAATCAAATATGTCAGCCATACAAATGCCTCCAATCTGTTTTCTCTCTGTAATTATTGTATCACTTTGTACTAATTATTTCAATGCAATTTTAAAAATTGAAAAAGAAAAGGACAAACGAATTCGTTCATCCTTTAACAGTATATGAAGTTATCTGAATTTTGCGATTTCTTCAAGAAATTGTTTTCCGAATTTTTCAAGCTTTGTTCTGCCCACACCCGAAACTTCAAGCATTTCATCGGGTGTTTCGGGGCATTTTTTGCACATATCAATCAGCGTTGCATCGGTAAAAATAACATAGGCAGGAACGCTCTTTTTGGATGCAATGCCTTTTCGCAAAGCCTTGAGTGCGTCAAGTAATTCGGAATTGACAGGCACTTCGGGGCGGTGCGTTTTGACAACCTTTTCGGAGTTTTCAACTTTCTTCATCACAAGCCGTTCTCGTCCGAAAAGCACATCTCGACTCTTTGGCAAAAGTTTTAGAACCTCGGTTTCATTGTCGGATGAAATATACTCCTTTTCGGCAAGAAAGTCAATTGTGCCGAAAATATGCCTTGCCGTAACCTCTTTCATTATTCCGTAGGTTGACTGATTGTTAAGCTCAGCTTTTAGAATTTTCTCGCTTTTACTGCCCTTTAACACATCACAAATCACGGTTTTGCCGTACCTTTGTCCTGTTCTTGCAATACACGACATAATTTTTTGAGCATCAATTGTGACATCAACAAGCTTGTGAACTGAAAGACAGTTGGAGCATTTTCCGCAGTAAGCCTTTTTTTCACCGCCGAAATACCGCAGAATAAATCCACGCAGACAATCGTTTGTTGTGCTGTAAAAGGTCATATACTTTAAGCGTTCAAAATCACGCTCACGAATTTGCTCGTTTTCTTCAATTGTAAGCTCATCGTTGCCCTCGGAATTTTCAATCATAAAGCGATTTAGGCGAACATCCTTAGGACTGTAGAGCAAAATACAATCTGCCTCACCGCCGTCACGACCTGCCCGTCCTGCCTCTTGATAGTAGCTTTCAATGTTTTTCGGCATATTGTAATGGATTACATATGTAACATTTGACTTGTCAATTCCCATACCGAAAGCATTGGTTGCGACCATAATATTTTTTCGGTCAAAAACAAAATCCTCCTGATTTTTCCTGCGTTCGTACTCATCAAGACCTGCATGGTATCTTGCCGCCGAAAAGCCGTTATCGCAGAGCAATTCGCAGACAGATTCAACATTTTTTCGGGTTGCACAATAGACAATTCCCGACCTGTCGCCACGCTCCCGAATGAGGTCAATAAGCTTTTCGTCCTTTGACGATGACTTTATTACACCGAAGAAAAGGTTGGGGCGGTCAAATCCCGTTGTAATTTCAAACGGATTTTCAAGCCTGAGAATTTTCTTTATATCTTCTTTTACATCATTCGTAGCCGTTGCGGTAAATGCTCCGACAATCGGACGATTTGCAAGGCTTTCAACAAATGAAATAATTTTGAGGTAACTCGGTCTGAAATCCTGTCCCCATTGTGAAACGCAATGAGCCTCGTCAACTGCAACCATTGAGATTTTTATCTTTTTACAGGTGTCAAGAAATCCGTCAGTCAACAGCCTTTCGGGTGCAACATAGATGATTTTGTATTTTCCGTGTTCAACATTTGAAAGCACTCGGAGAAATTGCGGATATGAAAGCGAGCTGTTTATGTATGCCGCAGGAACTCCCGACTGAACGAGCGAGCCGACCTGATCCTTCATAAGCGAAATCAGAGGTGACACAACAATTGTCATCCCGTCAAAAAGTAATGCGGGAATCTGATAGCACATAGACTTGCCCGCACCTGTGGGCATAATGCAAAGTGCATCTCTGCCGTCAAGCAAAGCGTCAACTATCTGTTCCTGTCCGTCTCTGAAAGAATCGTGTCCGAAGTAATCTTTTAACACGCTTAATTTATCACTCATCTTTTTGCCCTTATCTATCATTCTTTATTGGAATTATAATCATTGTATTCCCTTTCAATCCAAGCCATAAGCAGATTTACAATTTTCTGCTGTTCGACCTCGTTAAGCTGTTTGTCCTTTGCAACTCTGTACCACTTGTTAAGACACCCTCTGCAACAACAGGCACAGGCGTGCTGTGCGATAAAAACAGGGTGTCCCCTCATAGGCGTTTGCTTTCCGTCATTCGGAATATATTTTGGTGCAAGCCGTGTTCTGACAAAATCTTCTGCATGGGAACGGATTTTATTCATTCCCTTTTCATTAATATAGTCAATGTCCTTTTGCTTTAAATGAAACCGACTGCGAAAATCCGACTTTTTCAGTTTATCAAGTGCCTCATCTATTGTTTGCATCGTTTATGCCTTCTTTTATTGTCATAACTTAATTATAAACAATTACTACGGTAATGGCAAGAAAAAATGCACTCATTTTCTGTTACAGAAAAAAACAACCCCACGATTATTTTACCGTGGGGTTGTTTTCATAGGGTTGCTTTTCAATTATTTTTAGATATTAAACATCTTTGCAATATTTTTCAGCAAGGGCAAAGAACGCTTTTTCGAGCGAATCCAAGGTTTGTTCCGTCATACTGACCGACATACTGTTTTTGTCGGAAAATATGATTTCAACGATTGTAACCGTGGCGTCATCGACTGTCAGTCCTTTGTTTTTTGGATTATATTTTTTCAGAATTTCCAATGCGTCTTCGGCGGTGTCGCACAGCAGTCTCATATCCGTTTCGTCGATCAAAACATTTTCAAAAGCGATATAACCGCATTTGCAGATAGCGTCAAAAAGGAAATTTACACCTTTTTTTCGCACATAAAAAGAACAGCAGTAGTCAAAATTTGAATGATTTTTTGAATAGCTCACGGATACAATTTCTTTTTTTACACGCATTTTTCGTTTGGAAATATTATGAAATAACGACCGTAAAGTCATATCGGTTATGTCATGGCAGCCCCACAGAACGGACAGAATTTCGGCGGATTGCCGTCAGGCTTATATCCGCAAGCCGAGCAAACAATTGCCGCAGCATTTTGCGGAGTAAACGGCTGTGAAACTTGCTGATTTACTGTGTTGCTCTGCATAGGCATTCCGTTCTGCTGATAGCCCATATTGTTCTGCATGGGCATTCCGTTCTGCTGATAACCCATATTGTTCTGCATAGGCATTCCGCTTTGCTGATAGCCCATATTGTTCTGCATGGGCATTCCGTTCTGCTGATAACCCATATTGTTCTGCATGGGCATTCCGCTTTGCTGATAACCCATATTGTTCTGCATGGACATTCCGCTTTGCTGATAACCCATATTGTTCTGCATGGACATTCCGCTTTGCTGATAGCCCATATTGTTCTGCATACCGTTCCTTATTTGTTCACACAGTCTCATTAATTGCATTCCGTCATCAAACGCTCTCATAAGCTCATTCCTTACAGTACCGATTGACGAATCAACATACATTGATATATCGGTTATGAACGGATGATTTACGATGAATTTTGCTTTTAAAGAAGATATTCTTTGCGGTGATGACGATGTGTTTGTATCACGAACATACGGCTGAAGTGCAAGCGGAACATCAAGCATACCGTTTTGCCCCGAAAATGAGTTTGTTGTATCAAGCTGACTGCCAAAACCGCTGTTCCTGCCCTGACGGTTATCATAGCGGTCATACTCATCAGGAATTCCGTCACGGTCGGAATCCTGCAGAGTTGTATATCCAAGCTCAAGCCAAAAGTCCTGCAGCTGTGAAAAATCAAAAATTTCAGGATTGCTGTTTTTGAAATCTCTGCCTATTGTAAAATAGAATTTCCTATTATTAAAATCTACAACAAGCTTTTCGTTTGTACCGGCACTTGCCGACTGAACAAATGCCGAATATTTCTGTCTGTTCTGTTCACGCTGTTCAAGATGAGTTTTAACATCTGCTAATGTTCTGTTTTTCCAGCCTGATGAAAGCGAACTGAGCTTGTGCTTACAGTCGCTGCAAAGATAACCGTCTGAAAGCTTTTGCCTTGTGAGGGCGTTTACCTTGTCACCGCAAAGGTCACAATATTTCTTTTCAAATAGTCCCATAAACTTTCTCCTTTACAAAAGATTCACGATTTTCTTCTGAATATTTGTAGCATCAATAACTGATATTGTGCCGTCACCGTTTGTGTCTGCAATTTTAAGAGTGTAATCGTCAAATTCTTCAAGCCCGACAATGTATTTTTGAACCAAGGTTGCGTCCACAACATTAATAACACCGTCCATATTGACATCATACGGAACAGTAATGTTTACATCAAGGTTAACATCTTTCTTATCAACATTCACTTCATATACCCGTGTCACGCATTGCGGCTTGCTTACGGTAATGACATATTTACCTGTACCTGTTTGATAATAATACAGAGTTGCATTTTTGTGCACTATTTCATCTGTAAAGCTACTCTTATAAACGCCACCAGGAGTGTATTTATCAAACTTAACAGTAATAGTGTCATCCGGTGAGCCGCCCGTTCTGAAATCTATTATAATGCATGCATTAAACTTTTGCGTAACTTTAACCGATTCACTGTAAATAACATCACCGTTTTTACCCGTAACAGCACATCTGAACTGAGTTTCATCAAAATCCGTATTCGGTCTGATTCTCAAAGTATTTGATTTTGTACCCTTGAAGGAAAACTGGTTTAATGTAGATGAGTCGTCATCTATGTTTTTCCACATTCTTATTATACCGGTGGGTGTTCTTCTCTTTACTTTCATCTGCCACTGATAGCTTGCGGCATTTTTGGCAGCAACCCATATAATTTCTTCTTTGCCTTTCATAATCATAATTTCTGCCTCAGGGAACTGATGTGTAAATGATGGCGATTCATATGGAACATTGTAATATGCCCAAATATAATATTGACCTGTGGTTTCATCCTGAAGAATTGTCGCCTGACTGTCGCCATTGTACAAACCACATACTGCGTTCTTGGCAACCGCATATCCTCTGTTCATATTAAAGTATAGCTGACAACAATACATACCGCTGTCAAAAGCTTCTCCGTCGTTGAGCTTTCTGCTAACTTTGTTGTTTTTGTACTCATACCACTCAATATAATCAAAACTGTAGTAAGTGCTGTTTATCGGAGTTGCCGTAGTTGAGGGGATTTTCCGCTGTTCAGGTTTCTCCAAGCCTAAAAATCCAATTATAGGAATTTCTGTCTTCTCAAGAAGTCCCGGAAAGTTACATTTTCCCGAATAAAAAGTACCGCTCTTTGAACCCGTTACTTTACATCTAAAGACAACATCTTTCCACCCTGAGTCAGGTCCTACAAGTTCTGCGTAGGTCTGAAATTTAAGATGGTCTGTAAAAACACCCGAAAATTTCGAGTTGGGTCTGTCGGTTTTATCGGAGAGGTTAACCCAGCTTAGGCTCGGATACTTTGCCTGCCATTGATAGGTAAAGGTTTCGTCTGTACTGCCGCCGTTTACTCCCACGATAATGTTAAGGACATCTCCTATGTAAACCTCGGTGTCGATATATTTGATATAAGCCTGAGCCGCCGCATTTGCGGTTATGGCTGTCATAGGAAGAGCCGTTAAAAGCATAAGCACACACAGGGCAACGCTCGAAATACGCTTTACTTTTTTCTTGATTTTCATAAAAATCCCTCCTTTATGCCCAAGGGTCAACCGAAGCCGGAGTTCGTATATCAGAGAGTGCAAGATTACGCCATAAGAACCATTGATTGCCCTTTCTGCGAAGCTCAATCGGACGAGGTGAGTCTGCTCCCGACGACTGAACCTGAACCTTTGCATAACCCTCGCTCTGATAGGTATATGCATACTCGGAAACGGTTATTTTGTACGGAACATTCGGTGTATAATCGTTCTTCACGGATGAACCCTCAAAATATGAGCGAGGAATATATCCCCTGCCCTTGATTCTGTCACGCAAAAACTGAACATCTATCCCGTTCATCGGCTGAGGTCCTTTTAATACATTAAGCATTTCTATTGTGTTTTCCGGACTTTCATCATATTCAAGCAACACAAGCATAGCAAATGCCGCTGTTGAAAGAGGTGACGAAAAGTCAAGCTCCGGCATTTTTTTGAGTTCATCTGCATTTTTCGGATAATCGGCAAATACAAATGTTTTGCTTTTGTGCATCGCATTGTTTACCGCTCCCGAAACGGCCTTTGAAACATTGTTTTTTACAGCCTGATTTGTCATATTTTTTAAGCTGTCAAATATACCCATAAACAGTACCTCCTTTTTAAAGTGCGTCAAGTGCGGCGGCAAGATAATCTGCCGTTACGGATGAATAAAAAAATGAGCTTATTTTTCCGAATTGTTTTGCCTGTTTAACCCTGTCGGCAAGGTCGGGATATGCCTGTTCGTCACAGAGCAGAGCCGTTTTACAGCTTGGCAGATATTCCTTTACTTTTCCACAAAGCTCAAGCCGTTTTTCAATAGTTGAATCGGCAAGTCTTGTGACATCCATAAGCAAAACATCAACTCTTTCTGCAATGCACAAATCAAGAATTTTCCCGTCTTGATTCGGTGAAACATTCTCAATACAAAATCTTCCCTTCTTTACAAGGGCATTTTGAATAGCCTCACTGAGCAAATTATTCTGAACACTGAGCAAAATTTTCTTCAACGGACATCACCCCTTTTCACCTATATCTTTCACTTATATTGTACAATTTTGCGATAGAATATGAATGTGCCAAACGGCATATTTCACAACATAAACAAAAAAGCACAGCCGCCCGATTGTTCGGACAGCTGTGACCTTGTGCTAAAAATATTTATGGTGGGTAATTAAAAGGGGGGTAAATAATAAAATAATTATGCTTTGTTCTTAACAGCGCCTATAATGTAAAGTACAGGGATAGCAAGACCGCAGATAAGAGAGAATACATTGAACTGTGATCCGCCTATCATGCTGATAATTTCGCCTGCAATACACATAACCGCAACAACAACGCCCCATACAATACATGTATTTGCCTTGTGCGGAAGTTTTGCGCTGATAACGCCGATAATACCTGCAACGAACTCAGCAACCGCACTGATAAGCGCGAAAACGCCGCCGACATAAAGCATAGTCATATCGTATGTACCGTCGTTAAAAGCTGCAAGTGCGGCGATACCGAGAATGGCGATGATTGACACAATCAATGCAATAGCACCGAATACAATCATAAGGATTCCCGTTACTTTAAGAAAAGTTGAACCTTTTGCCTCCATAGTTTTTCCTCCTGTCATTAAATAATAAATTTTATGCACCTTTGTCTTTGATTATTAATCGGACAAAGATAGCGTTTTGCACAAAAGATATTCACCGTCTGAGCAGTTTATATCCTGTAATTGTATTATACTGTTTTAACAGCAAAAAAATATGTGCCAAACGGCACATATTCAGAAAAAAGTATTTATTTGTCGTTAATTCTATCGTCAAGGATTACAAGTCCCGCCTCTCTTGCCTTTACGGCAAGCTCTGTTCTTGACTTAAAGCCTGTTTTTTCAAGCATATACTGTATATAGTTCTTGACAGTACCCGGAGCAATGTAAAGTCTTTTGGCAATTTCCGTGTTTGTATCACCGCTTGTCAGTTCACGCAAAACCTCAAGCTCCCTTTCGGTAAAATCCGTACTCATTGCGTTGCCGAATTTAATTTTGGGAGTTGTGTCGGGAAACACACGCTCACCGTTCATTGTTCTGTCCATAAGTTCAATAATAGGTTCGGAACTTACCTCTTTGTACCAAAAGCTGTCAACTCCTGCTTCCTTGGCACGCTTTAGATAGGAATATTCGGGCATTGAGGTAACAATGATTATCTTAATTTTCGGGAACTTTGCTTTTATTCTTTCAGCCGCCTCAAGACCGTTTGCTCCCATTGACGTGCATATATCCATTAAAATCAGGTCAACATCGGAATTTTCACAATGATAATCCGTCATATCGGCATTACTTATTGAGCCCGCAAGCGTATAGTTTTCGCTTTGGTTTACATACATTTCAAATAAAGTTCTCGGCATTGACTGATCTTCAACTATCAGCACTCTTGTCATACTGCAGCACCTCGCTTTTCGGTATTGTGATTTCAAGAACAAAAATTTCGGAAGTCGATATTTTCATGCTTCCGCCGATTTGCTCCGCCTTTTTTCTTACGGAAGAAAGTCCGCCGCCCTCATTGATTTTTCGAGGCGGTTTTCTGCCGTTATTTGCAAATTTAAAAATATATTTTTCACCGTCGTCAAGACTTTCAAGAATCATTTTATCTGCTTTTGCGTGTCTTGCGGCATTGTTAAGGCATTGCATTGTTGCAAAAGTCAGAACCCGTGCAACCGCATTGTTATCAGTCGGAAGATTTCCGACTGTTTCAAGCGTTATTCCGACAAGCTTTGCGGCATTTTCAATATCCTTAGCAAAGTTTTCATCTTTGCAATCATTCTCTGCGGTATTCAGAACAGAAATATTGTTTTTCCACATTTCAAGTAATTTACTGTTATTTTCAGACAGAGTGCCGTTTTCAAGATATCTTCTTGTTGTTATCAGCGTACTGCCGAGCCTGTCATGAATTATCTCTTTTGTGCGAAGAATTTCTTCTTCTCTTGTCAGGTCATAGACCATTTCATTGTATTTTTTCAGATGAGCATTAACCTTTTTCAACTCGCCTATTTCATATTCCAAGGTTGATGTAAGCTTTGTAAACTCTGTTATATCGGTTGCCGCAAGCTGAAAATACGGTTTTGAAAAAATTTCCGTTTCCGACAACGAAAAGCTGAAAACCCTGCCGTCCTTTAATCTGACTGTAAATGCCCCGTCATTTTCATATTGAGAAGCCTCTTTTATCTTCTCTCTGAATGGCATTGCAACATTAAGCGATTTACCCGTAAGTTCAAGGCATATGCTTTCCATAAGGTTATTTTTCAATACAACAAGTCCGTTTTCGTCAAAATAGCAAAGTCCTGTCGGCAAACCGTCAAAGCTTTCTTTAATTGACATTGCGGTAATATCGGTATTCCTGCAATGATGAAGCCTTACCGTTATGTACACAGACATTACAGCACAATATGCCGTTATGCCGACAGACAGAGCAAACGGCATTCTGCCAAAAAATTCAGCCATTTTATTAATTTGGTTATCGTAATATATTTTACTCAAGACATGAGTGCTTACCAAAAACATTGTCAAAGAGATTACTGCAATTATAACCGCTGAAATCGGTTTCCACAACCTGATTTTATAAAGAAAAGATTGCGTTGCGTTGTATATTGCCGCACAGGCAACAACAAATTGCACACTCATCAATATAACACAAACAAACGAACGCATTTCAAGGATGGATGTCATATGTCATCACCTCCGCTTTGCATACGAACAAACACAAACAGCGTGTCGGCGTCATATTCCGTGGTGACATTTCCGCCGAGTTTTATAATATCGTCAAGTAAATCATCGGGAATTTTCATTTCATTTTTGCTGTCACAGTTGATTTTTAAATCAATAAATCTCTCATTGACTTTTAAATTAAACAGCAACGCATCTGTGCAGTTCATTATATGCCTTATAAAAATCCCGATGAATTTAAAAAGTGCAATCGTTTTTTCGGCTGAAATTTCTCCCGAAACGTTACTGAAAAACGAACACGAAATTCCGTAAACAGAAATGTACTCGGCAAGTTCTCGGATACTGTTTTCAAGCTCAAAAGCATTCAGCATTTTTCTGCTTTTTGCCATAATGAGCAGATTGCTTATTCTCTTGATGTAGACATTAACAACACAGGCACCGGCATAATTAACCGAAATATCTCCCCTGTTGTTTTCAATATTTTTGAGTATATTTTCAAGGTCGCAAAGCTGAGGACGGATAAATTCGGTTATACTGTCATAGAGCTTGTTCTGTTCGGTTACTGCCGCTCTTCGTTTTTTCAGCTCTGCCTCTGATTTTAAGATTACATTGTATTCCGAAATCTGCTCTTTTACTTCCGAAAGTTCTCTGTTAATTCGGTTAATTGCCGATATATCTTCCGTCCAAACTGCCTTACCGCCTTTTATATTATGCTTTTTAAGAATTATATTTTCATCAATCACAACACTGTTACCGTTTTGCAGAACAACATCTTTTGAAACATTTGTTGCGTTTTTTGAGCGGTATTTCACATTGCCCTCATTGTCAAATATGAGAGTGTTAAGATTTGACGCATTGAAAAAATCGCCGTAACCCGTATTTGACGGCACAAGACCTATCTGAATAAGGCTTTCCCATAGAGCAATTGAGGCAAAACAGAACACCTCGGGAACATTGTAAATTCTAAGTCCCGAATATCCGTGATTCAGATTATTCCAGAGTGTGTAAATTATTGCGACAAGAATTATTACAATCGGAATCCACAGCTTTTTGCGTGTTGCGGAAATTCTGCATCGATTTATTGAAAGCACAATTGATGAAAGTACAAGTATAAAAATCCACACTGCAATTACATAGTAAACAGGACCGTAACTGTATTGTTTGTTCCAATTGTGAAAATCGGGTTCAAATACAAAAGCAAGCTGATGAAAATCGTTCGTCATAACAAGCAGCACAAGAACGGCGGCAGGTATAATCAAAAGATATTTTCGGTTATTTGTATTTTCGGGCTTACCGATATTCAGCATTGCAAAAAACATCATAAGCGGCAAAAACACCATTGCTATGTAATATGAATACCAAAGATACCGTCCGTATGTGTTGATGTCGGCAGGGCTGTTGTATTTTATGGCACGAAGAGCCATCCACAAGAGCATAAGCGCCGCAGATATCACAAGGCAGATTCGTATATTCTTCTGAACAATGCGATATGCAACAGACACACCCCAGCCTATAATAAGCCCCGAAAAGATAATAACATCAAAATTTTCAATATAATTGTCCGCCGAGGAAGTAAGATGAGAAAAAATTCTCACCGCACCTCCGAACAGGAATATAATTATCCCGACAACAGTCAGAAGCTTTGTTTTGTCAACTTTGCGAACCATATGCCACCCGTCAGTTATTTCAAGTTTAATTTCAGCAACATAATTTTTTCAAAACACTAATGTTGCACACCATTTTACTACATAATAACACAATATAACGGATTATACAATTCATATTTACCGCAAATTTAAACGAAAAAGTAAATAGTTAATTTCCAAAGTAACTTTCATGGTGGAACTTACTTTGGAAATTAACGCACTGAAATCTTCCTTGTTTTGGACTGTAATCAATCGTGGTATTCTTAACAAACTTATTAAACTACAAAAGGCACATAACCGAAAGTGATAACGGTTATGTGCCTTATTGTTTTTTGCAATGCTGTTTTTTCACAGTCCACGAGTAAAATTTGTACCCTAATTAGATTTACACTATTCTCAAACTACCCTGAGCAAGGCTCGAAAAAGTCTTTTGTTTTACTACCTTATAGATTTACACTATTCTCAAACCGCAATGGCGGCACGGCTCGGGGTCTTAGAGTTTTACTACCTTATAGATTTACACTATTCTCAAACTGCATTTAGGTGGCAACGAGTGAATTATATGTTTTACTACCTTATAGATTTACACTATTCTCAAACACTAAGCAGTAGCCCAATCTGACCATTTGAGTTTTACTACCTTATAGATTTACACTATTCTCAAACCTCAAATTGAAAATAAAATGCACCCACTATACTGTGCACGGCAAATCTATAAGGTTATTTTATAACATTTGTATAATGATTGTCAATAAAATTCGCACAAATCATTATCAATCACAACAAGGTGTCCCATGCTGTAATCCAGCTTGGATGTTTTCGTAATTACTACCGTTCTCCAACTCATCTAAATATCCTCTTTTTTGATAACTTACATATGTAACAAATCAATCTTCTTCTCAAACAAACCTGTTACAGACTGATGAACAAGATAAATCGACTTTACACCTTTAACCTCCGACAATACGGAATTTAAACCAACTCTTCCCGAAGAACTACCCTCACCAATATACGTAAGATTTCCTAAAACAGCATTACAATGTATGATTTTGAGTATTTCTGTAAGAACAAAACATTGTTTTCTAATATCCAGTTTTTCAAAAGCATCACGATGAGATATGATTTTAGCACCCATATCACCAAATTTAACTTTTAAAACTGTATCTGTCATTTTATAGGTTAAAATATCAAATAACTCAATATTCTCATCGGTACTCACTTTGTCAAGTTCTGTAATATTGTAATTTTCAGGCTTGGAATTCAACTTAACAACATTTCTGATATATTTTTCCGTATCATAACTAACTGTTATCTGCATAGCAGGTTTGAAAGTTATTCTACTACCCGTTTTGCCACTTATATGCATTCTGAAACCGTCAATTTCAATACAAGCATCACGTTTTACAACAGGAATCAATACCACAGGTTTTTTCAATCCAAAAGTTTCACTTAGATATTTTTCAGGGTTTGCTTCATACCGAGCTTTAATGTAAGAATCAATTGCAACAAGCTGACGCATTTCTTTGCCCTTTTTGCCCTCATATTTAACAAATGAAAAGTACGAAGATGCCGGCTTGTCATATCCGCCGTATTTACTGATATCCGAAAGCGGAGAGTTCTGTTTTAGCGAAACCTGACCGCTTCCTTTTTTCAGAGGATTCATCTTGAAAAGTCCGCCGTTTCTTGTTAAAGCATACCTTGTAAAACGGATATTGTTCTTGTTCATAGTCTTTCTGACAATTTTGATTGACTTATTATCATCAATTGACCATGCGTTCGGTGTATTAAAACTGAACATTTTGTTAAGACTGTATGTTTTAGTCTGCAAACCTTTTATAAATATAGATTTGTTATGTGTACAGCGTTCGTTATACACATTGCCGACAACAATGTTAAGGTAGGCATCTTTTGCATGGTGAAAATCGTTTACTTCTCTGCATTTTAAAAATCCAAATCCCCTGCTTTCATCTCTAAATTCACTTACCAAAGACGCTTTTACATACACAATTTCAGTATCGGGATATAATTCTTTAAAAAGTGATGCAACTGCTTTTGTTGATTGAGATGTTTCAACAATCTGTCTTGCAATAAAATCTGAAAGTTCGCTGTCAGAAAGCGGAGTTGCCCTTGTAAGCCTCTCGTACTTTTTCTTGCTAATAAGGCCTTTATCCATAAGCAAATGCCAGAAGCCTTTCATCTTTTCACGAATTGAACTGTCAAGCGGATATGTATTATCCTTGTGAGCATTAACCTGTTTTTTTACAAGGACACGGTTATCAAGGCTGTCATCTTTAACTTTTGAACGAGGGAAAATGTGATCCACATCGTAAATGTTTTGATTGTACAATTCCGACAGATTTATCGGTTCTCCCGTGTATATACACTTGCCGAATTGAGTATAGTAAAAATACAGTCTGTCTCTTTTAAATTCATCATCAGGTGTTTTTTCAAGAGATTCCCAGAGTTCGCCCGAATCCTCACCGCACTTTTTATATAAATCTACAAGCTTGGTCTTTCTTGACTCTTTACGGCCTTTGTCGCCCTTCACACCGTCTTTTCTTGTCATCTCAACAAATATCTTTTTAGGTGCATGACCTTGAATTTTGTTGATTTCATGCATAATTTTCAAAGACTGATACACAGGTCGTTTTACCGCAGGAGAAATATAGAGATTCTCCACCATTTTCTCAAGGCTTTGCCCTGTCTGAATACCGTCAAGATAGTTTTGTCTGCTCTGTTCAAAACCGTATTTTGAGCCAAGCAGCTCCATAAGATTATCATTTGTCTGCCATAGTGCATGGATAATGTTAAATTGCAACTCGCCTGTATTTTTATCGACATTATAAACTTCGGTAAGAAACTCCTTTGATAATCTTCCCCAATCCTTGTATTTGAGTTTAGAAATTCTCATTATATCTTCATCCGATAATTTTGAACCGAGCTGCCTTTTTAAACGCTTTCTTAAAAGTTTTTTATCATCGCCAAATACAGTTATAGCTTTTATAGCGTCCTCTTTTTCACTGTCGGTCAGATTAAACTGTGACATTTCAATTGCGGAACGCATACTTGACTTAAAATCACCGTCAATGCCTGTGATATCGGGCGTAATACCTTTTTCGCTTTTTAGATAATTTAGCAAATCTTTTCTTCTGACCTTTTTATGCGTCATAAACAAGTCATTAAATATTGCCTGTTTAAGACTTACATCAGGCTTTTTTCCGTCAAGTCTTAAATTATTCAGTTCATTAAGAACCGTAAAAGCACTGTATAAAATCGAATTCTTAGGTATTACATCCTTCGTTGGAAGATATGTACATTTTGAAGTCAGATTATTTATAAAATTCTCTGCCGATTGTTCTATGTCAACAACACTGTCAAAATTCCACGGATATATTTTTTCATCACTTCTGACAAGCCAGGATTTTAGGCTGTGATTATTCAGCGGACCTACATAATACGGTATTCTGAATTCAAAAATTTTGACTATCTTGTCACTTACAGAAATTCCGTTTTCATCTTTTTTATTAAGAAATTCAAGATAAGTTGAAGCATTTTTCAGAATTGCTTTCAGCTCACTCCTATTCACCTGCATAGGAATAATGCCGTTGTCTTTTACGACAATTTTCGGCATAAATGTGCCGTTTTCAATCTTATCAAACATTTCTTCATAGCCTGTTTTGTCAAGCTTTTCAAACCTTTTCTTCAGATATTTGCAGAAATCCGCCTGATTTGTACGATACTGAATCACACCGTTTCTGCCGTTTTCTTTGTACTTTCCGCAATATGCCGTATAGTTATCAAGCTTGTCCTTTGTAATTCTAAAGATTTCGCCATATAACGATTTACATCTTTCTTTAACGAAATCTTTGAGCATTTTCAAATCTGAACTATGTTCTTCGTATGTTTTAACTTTGGCAAATGAAATATACTTTTTACCATTATACTTTTCTCCATTCAAAATGTCTGCAAGAATTGCCCAGTCATAAACCGCCTTTGCTTTTTCGATAGGTTCAAACTTTTCTTGTAACAAATCACGGTATGTATTTTCATTATCATCATAACCGCTTTCAAAGGTAATACCGTTTACTTCCTCACTGTCAAACGACTTATCACCGAACATATCGGAAAATCCAACATTTCTGCCACACATTAAATCTATCAAAGCGGTTTCATATGGGTTATTTCTTTTACTGTAACCGAAAAGCTTGTACGATTCAGACGATTTTGCAGTTTTCTTCAATGTTTTGTCCTTTAATATTTCTGAAAATCTTAACGAATCATTGCACTCAAATTCAATTTCATATTCTTCTTTTAAGTAAAGTTTTAAATCGTCAAAAAGAGTTTCAAACGAGGATTCACTTTCAAAATCAGACCCCATATTATCAAACAAGAAATGTCCCCTGTGTTTTATAATATGATGTAACGCAAGATATACAAGTCTTATATCGTGTGGTTGTGAGCTCTTAATCAATTCTTTTCTAAGATGATATATTGTAGGGTAGTCTGTGTGGAATTCTTTATCGGTGTAATTACCGTCTGCAAAAACCGCATACGGAACATTCGATGATTTGTCATCAAGATACAGACAACTTTCTTTTAATCTCTGAAAAAAAGCATTGTCAACTTTTGAAATTTCCTCATCAAAAAGCATCTGCAGCCATTCAATACGGTTTCTTTTTCTCAAACCTCTTCTTCGTGCCGATCTAAGAGTTCTTCTCTCGGCAGCTGAATTACTCTCCTCAAACAGATCAACACCCCACATAGCATTGCCTTTAAATTTGCAGAGATTGTAATCTGTATCGGCTACTGCATATCCGACAGAATCTGTTCCTATATCAAATCCTGTATAATAATCGTTATTAAAATTCTTCATAAATTTCCTCCTTTTCTATTGACAAAGTATTTATTTTGTAATATTATTAAGATAATCTAATTACCTTATTGGATTTACACTATGAGTTCAAATAAAAATTCATTCTATCCGTTGCTTAGGCAACCATCACAGTGTGTGATTTAAGGATTCGGTTTTCCGAATCCTTTTCTTTTGTCTAATTTTAGCACATACTGTAGTTATTCTCAATATCTTTAAGTTATTTTATCCTTATTTTTAGTACATTTTATTCAGTTATACAATTTCGGTATACTTTCTATATATTTTGCATAGTATAACATACTACTATCAGTATGTCGTATTATACATTTTTAAAATCAAAAGATTTCTGCCCCGCCAATTGCTTGCGGAGCGTAACCCTAACCCTCATCAAAGCCCTTCTTTTTCAAATATTGCTCTATAATAAAAGTTAGGGCAGAAAAAGAGCTGCAAATAAAAAGTAGAGCATATTTTGCCAAGATCCGTTAAAAGGAATTGCTTAAAAACCTGAAACGGAGGACAAAATATGCTCTACAGATGTTTTACAGAAAAGCTCTTAGGGTTCTGCTCGAATGTACTCAGCCAAAGACATCGAAGAACTTAATGCTAAAAACATTGAATATCCCGAGGGCTCAATGCACACGCTGTATGATGCAGAACAACAGCAAAGAGCTTTTGAACGCAAAATTCGTGAAACAAAACGAATACTTGCCGCTTGTGATGAGGCTTTGAATAACCCCTCTGACGAAGAACTATTACAAAAATTAGAAAAAATTTTCAGCCACTATTCAAGCAAGTTGAAACGGCAGGAATCAGAACTGAATAGCTTTTGTAAAAAAACAGGATTACTTCCCGACCGCTCTCGCCAACAGGCTTATGGTTTTGGAAGAAGTACTGCTCAAAAAGCTGTTTGGAAAAATAAGAAACAAAAGGTTGATGCGGTGGCAAATAGTGCTATTAGAAATACAGGCATGGTTTTGGAGTTTAATAGCAAAGCAAGTTTTTATAAAAGTAGCGCCTGAACATTCCTTTTTCATGATTATCTTATATTATTTACTTCAAATTCAGCTTCTGAACGATAATGTTATTCCAATTCTTTGATTCCTACACTTTTCAAATACCTGTAAATTCCGTCATAATATTCCGGTTTTGCGGTCATGTCAGTTTCATCACCTGTCGGTACAAAAATAACAAATCCCTGTCTTGCCCTCGTCAGGAGGACTCTATAAGCGTTTTTCAAGTAAAGAATATTATCTGCAGATTTTATATTTTGCCATTTTGTGCCAACAAATTTCAGATGTTTGAAATCACCGTTTTCAAATCTTAAATCTGCATCCCAACAAACAATTGTCCAATCAAGTTCAAGACCTTGAATATCAAATTCTGTTGCAGTTTCCTCTAAATGAAATGATGAACGAACATCGTTTTTACCGTTTAAAAACCAATTCGTGGCTTCAATTTTATTTTGAACCCATATACCGTATTTTCTGAGTCTTTTTGCACCGGAGCTTGCAGTAAGCCCATATCTTTGCGATCCTTTTGCCTGACTTCTAACCCATAGTTTTGCTTTGTGTAGATTTCGAGTCACAAAGACAGGATAATCATTGTTAAACTGCTCATACAATCTTTTAGCAGTATCAATATCCACATCAAGAAGAGCCTTTACAAAATTTGAAACATTTTCACTTCTGAATGAACGTAACGAAACGGCTAAGTGCAAATCTTCAATTATGTTTACATTCATATTTTTCGTCATTTCGGCAAAATTATGCCCTTTGGAATATTCGTCATCAGTGATTTTATCGGAAACATAAATGTCCCAGTTTGGATAATTATTTCTCAATGAATCAAACCATCCATAAATACCGGCCGATTCACCCTTATTGATTTCTTGACCGCCACCGATTAAACATATTATTGTTGCCCAGTCATTGTGACGGTTTAATATACTAATCAGGAATTCAGGTTCTGACATATTAAAATCTTCAATATGTTTCTTCTTTTTCATAAAATCAGTCAAATTTTGTTCGTCCCAGGCTCGTTGAGCTTCATCGAAAATTGCAACTTTTTCAACAGGAGGAGTATCAACAGATATTGCGTCATCCCTAAAATGATGAATAATTTGTATAAATTCTTTTACTTTTCTTGAGGCTTCTTTTCTTGAAATATTATTTCTCTTTGCATCATCACGAGCAAGTGCTTCTTGTAAAACATCAACAAGCGGTCCATTGCCCGAGAGAAATACAGCATGCTCATCTTCAGCTATTTTCTGCCTTTCTACAGCTATATTAAGGACCTGCAAGAGTTTTTCCTGCACCCGGAACACCTGTAATAAAACAAATTGATTTTCTGTTATGAGCTTTGCTATAATCTATAATTTTATTGATCGCTTTAGTAGTTTGATTAAGATTTTTCGCACTTGCATCATTTCTCGAAATATCTTCAACATTGTGACCGAGATACAAGGCCTGTGCAGCCTCTACAATCGTCGGTGTTGGCATATAAAGTGAGTTAATCCAATCATCAGGTATTATTTCATCCTGAATAAATTTTAAAGAAACTTCTGTTATGTATTTGGCAATTTCGTATTCGTTGCAACAAATCGTTTCTAAAACATTATCTTTTGAAATCCGAATTTCTTGTTTTACGCTGTGAGCCTTAGTAGAAATTAAAATTGGAACTAAAAGTCTGTTATGACTTTCTTTGTGAAAACAACTTAAATCAAAAGCATAGTCAGTTACTTGTTCAATAGCATATGAAGGGTATTTCTTTTCACCAACTTTAAATTCTAACAGAAAAATTATTCCTTCATAAATAACAATATTATCAACTCGATTACCTATTCGTGGAATGGTATATTCAAATATAATATGTCCATCTAAAAACTGAGATAACTCTCGCTTCAAAATTTCAATTTCTCTATTCCAAGTATTCTTTTGTAAGTCCTCAGCAGAAAACTGGTCATTCGTTGTTATTTCGCCAAATATACTGTAATTATCTTGATTTAGGAAACTTTGAATGTCATTTGAATAATATGAACGTTTTACCATTATGTATTCCTCATTTAAAATTAGTTGTATGATTATCATAACATATATATGTATTATTGTCTATTGTATGGTAGAAAATGTCAATGTAATAAAAGATAGATTAAAAAGTTTGGCACCATACCCGCGGTGATATTTTAAGATTTATAGTCAGGCGTATGTTCATAAACATATTAATTCTACAACAAAACAAACGGCAGTTTAAACAACCACCACTTGTCAATTTCAATTATTCTGTTTTAATGCTACCCCAACTATTGACATTGAGCCTAAAAAGCAAAAGAAAACAGAGTAGTCAAAAGACTACTCTGTTGTGGCTCCCCCAACTGGGCT
>ENA-OROX01000821-OROX01000821.1-human-gut-metagenome-genome-assembly--contig:-NODE-821-length-29581-cov-4.490585_pt1 | contig 29581 bp, 21 predicted proteins | sample MGYA00242133_ERZ509058 | MGnify/ENA primary metagenome ERZ509058 (study PRJEB26280, sample SAMEA2338751) | human gut metagenome | biome: human gut; feature: human-associated habitat; material: faeces...
CCGCTTCGCAGAGAGACGCGGGCTTCGTTCAAGGTCAATACACGTCTCAATACATGGTACGACTTCGGAATAGGCCGGGGCGGGAACATCATTTCACTGGCGGCCGAAATATATGAGATGGACGATGTTTCCCGTCTTTTGCGGCTGATCGGCACGAATACGCCGGCTTCGGTTCCGTTCGATCCCATACGGGAGAAGAACATCTCACCGACGGAGCCGGAGTTTAAAAACGTTCAAGTCAAGTCGCTTGCTCATCCCGTATTACTCGATTACCTGAAATCACGCAAGATCGATCTGAAGACAGCGCAGATCCTCTGTAAAGAAGTACGCTACACCGTATGCGGCAAGTTCTATTTCGCCGTAGGATTTGCCAATGACAGCGGAGGTTACGAGATACGCAACCGCTATTTCAAAGGGGCCATTCCTCCGAAGGACACGACATGGATCAGACCGCAGAAGTCGAACCGGAGCTGCCGGCTGTTCGAAGGATTTACCGATTACCTCTCGTATCTGACTCTGTGCAAACAAGGCGATGTGTCATGGCATTCGTCGGATGAAGACTTTCTGATCCTGAACTCCGCATCGCTGCTTCTGCGGGCAAAAGACAGATTACAGGGATACGAACATATCGTATGCTGCCTCGACCGGGATACGACAGGCCGAAGGCTTGTCGGTGAACTACGCGCGACATTCGGAACGCGGGTACATGACGATTCGATATTGTACGATGGCAGGAAAGATTTGAACGATTATTTGGTGAATAATAGGTGTGGGTAGGATAAAAGTGTTTTTACATGAAAATAACTTGTGCTTTTGCACATCGATTTGCAAAAAAAATCTAAACGATCATGATTATTATTTTGAATGTACCAACTTGTTCGCGCATAGGATTTCTATATCTGTTAGTTACGACTTGCGGTCATAAGCTACGTATCTGATTAGGAGATTCCTATTCTGAAATCTCTATGTCGGAAGGAATTTCATGAGGGGGGGAACCGAAAATATCGGAAACTCGAAAGCAAGTGCCTTAAAATATATAATTTAAGAATATAAGATATAACATTCGTCTTTATGCATTAATCCGATCGAGTCTTCGGCATGGAAAAGTGTGATATGCCCCGTTTGTACTGCTTACAGTATCTTTCGTTTTTGCTTTGGTTCTGAAAAAATGACGCTTGGCCCCGTTAATCCGCCCGCTGCAGGATTTCCGTATTGCCTCGACGGGATTTCAACGCCTTGACAGTCCCGTTGAAAAGATACGAGACGGCTACCTTGACTCCCCGCATGTCAAAATTGCCTCTGTTACGCGTCACGACGTTCAGGTACCGATCCTCCCAGTTATTCCAATTGCTCCCGTCCAACAGATCCGTCCCTTCGATATTGACGGTCAACTTCCTTTGGCAAAAGTAGCCCATCATTCCCACTGTGAGGTTGTTGTAGGCGAATTGGTAAGTGGTGAGCGAATAACTCGGACTGGAATAGGAAAAGTTTGTGTATAGCTCAAAATGTTTGCTCAGCGTCAGGTTGACATTGGCCGCACACTCCCATGACGCGTGGTTTACCAATTTACGGCCGTTCAAAAAAGGGACGTTGACTCTCGGCACTCCCAATCCGGCCATGCAATTGAAGCTCCATTTCCGTGCGACGTAATTGAAAAAAGCCTCGCAATAAAACGACTCCGATCGAGGAATGTTGATCGGTACCATCATCAGAATATTCGAGTTATCCTCATCGTTTATGTAAGTTTGCAGCCGGGCGTCTTTGGTCTTTACGTACCTCATAGAGAAAGATAACATATCTTTAAAATCGATTCCTACGACCCATTCGTTCTCATAAGAGGGTTTTACGAAAGGGTTTCCGCTCACGTAACTTAGCGAATCTTCATAAGATATGCACGGGTCCAGTTCGCGAAACCCGGGCCGAGACACCCGGCGGGCATAGCTCGCACGGACCTTCAGTTTCTCGGACGCATGGATGAAAATATTCGCATTCGGGAGAAAATCCGAGAAAGATCGGTCGACTTCTTCAGCTTCGTTCGCTTCGGCCGAATTCTGGTCGATCCGAGTTCGTGCATATTCGTATCGTATTCCCGCCTCCAATTCTCCGAACTTCCATGCTCTGTTCAGATTCAAGTAACCCGTAGCGGTCAGATCGCCGATCCGAGTACGTTCCGACAAGTCGGAGAGATAAGTCGTCCGGGTAGAGGAGTGGAAATTGTTGTCGACGAATGAAAACTGAGCGCCTGCATCGGATTTTATTCGGGACGGAAGCAAAAAGCTGTACTTCAGATGTCCGGTATAAATCCGATATTTGCTTTTGTTCCGAATCTCCGTATTAAGAATCGAATGGGACGTCAGATTCGTCTCTTTGATATGGCTCTGTTCCGTATTGGCCGCGGTTGAATAATCGGCAATGAACATCAGGCGGCTGTCCGGTTTCCTTTCGTAAACGTAATTGATCGTTCCGCTGTGTAAAGACCGGTCGGGAAGAGAGTTTTCATAGATGTCTTTGAATATCTCCTCGTTGCGACCGATAATCTTTCCTGTTCCCTGAGAGGTATGCTCGGATCGGGTCCCGCTATAAAAATATTGAAATCCGAGACTGCTTTTGGGACTGATCGTCACGTCGACGCCTGTCAGTAAACGGTGTCTGTTGGCATGAGTCAGAAAATCATATCGTTTGGTATTGCTGAAAACACCGGTCGAATCGATGATATTTTTTTCCGAGCTCTCGAAAATTTTGCTGTTGATGCGGTTATAGTTATAACTCAACACGGAGGTGACGCTCTTTTTCCGAAAACTTAAGCGAACCGAAGGATTATCGGATATTTTACGCGTCATATTCAGTGCGTTCGAGAGCTGGACGGACAATTCGTCCTTCAGGCGTTTCGTCGTTTTAATCCGCACGACCGCTTTGGCGGTATAGGCGGGCGAAGGGTTGCGATCCACTTCGATGCTGCGTATGTCGATGGAACGGATCGCCTCGAGCTCCTCCCAGTTTTTGATCTCTCGGTCGTTGACGATCACCAGCGGCTTGCCCCGACCGATCACGCTGAAATCCTCCCTGCCGGTAGCGATCATTCCCGGAGTTCTTCGGAACATGTCCATGACATTCCCTGCGTCGCGCAATGTCGAATTTTGAACATCGACCAGAATTTTGCCATGTTCAAGCTTAACGGCGGGTCTTTTTGCCGTTATGGTAACAGTTTGGAGATGGAAGGCGTCGGGCTTCAGAACGAACTCCAGACCCTGAGCGATGCTTTCCGATGCGGTCGAATCGAGACGGATGGAGGACGATCGGTAACCTAACAGCGACACGCTTACGAACAGAGGATTATGCGCCGGCACTTTCATCTCGAAACGATCTTCGAAAAACATTTCGCCGGCGAGCACTACCGTGTCGGACCGATTCAGCGTCGATACGACCACGTGGTAGTATTCGACCGAATCCCCCGTGGCCAGTTTTACGGAACCTCTGATCGTCGTTGAGTTCTGTGCCGGTGCAAATGCGGAGGAAAAACACAAATATCCCGCTAACAGCAGAAAACGTTTCATAAGAGTTGGGATTTTTATTGTTCATAGCATTCATAAAGGGCGGGTAACATATCGGCCAGTCTCGTTTTATAGATGGAACAATAATTTATGCTTTTCCCCATTTTCTTCTTTTGTCTGTCTAACGGACAACCGCCACCGCATATGGGGAAAACATTACATGCCAAACATTCTTCGTCCTCGAACGGATCCAAACCGAATGTCGCTTGAGCCATTTTCGATAAAGATACGCTTTTTTCTTTTATGTTGCCAACTTTATATTCCGAGTTTCCCAAGTGTTCCAAACATTTGAACATATCTCCAGAAGGATCGATGGCAAACGATGTCGGATTACGATACATACAACTTGGGACGATAACCGGGTAAAATTGAACTTAAGTTTTTGCGTTTAGTCTGTGACAAACGAATTTTATTTTTTAAAAACACTTCTTCTTGGTTGAAACAGTCTGATTTTCGTTCAAAATCAGTACGATTCTGCACGGCATTAACCCCAATCTCTATACGCTTTTCGTTCATGTATGTAGGGAATTTTTCATTGAAGAACTTCACTATGTCTTCATACGCGTTACTATTTGTTTTGTCGACAGTCACCTGGATATATAAATGAATATCGGTTAATCGCAAGAAATTTTCAATATTTGAGATAATCAGATCGAAAGAAGGTTTTCCCGTTTTGAAATATCTACGTTTGTTATGCGTATGTGCAAGTCCGTCTAAAGAAATTTGTAGGTGATTTAAATTCAAAACATGAAGTTGTTTTATTTTGTCTTCATCCAATAAGCTCCCATTGGTTACAATAGAAGACTGGAATTTGATATTTAAGTTTTTTAATTTATGGGATATCGAAACGATTCTTGCAAAACCCATTAACGGCTCTCCTCCAAACCAATTGATTGCAATTTTTTTATCACGATTAATATGCAGATATTCCACTATAGCATTTTCAACGTCTTCATCCATAATGGACAGATTCTTGTTGCCTTCCTCAAAGCAATAATGATATGCAAAATTGCATTTCATTGTAGGAGCAATGGTTAAATAGATAGATTGATTTTGAAAAGCCGAGTGATAGTACAAATATTTATACCTGTATATTTCGTTATCCTCATTCGTTAATATCCCCTCGTTAATAAGACCCTTCTGCAATTCGGTATCATGTGCTAATTCATTTAATACCTTGTTTTCGACCATTACGAAAGAGCTTGTCAAGCAATTAAATATCCATGTCGAATTGCCGTCCGTTTTAAAGATGTTGTATTTTGAATAACGCATAATAAATTCATTTATTAACAAACAAGCGAGCCGTACAATTGCATCATTACGACTCGCTTGTTTTCATTTGTAACATTAATAGGATGGTCCTGTATATCCACAACCACAAGAGTCTGCAGTATATTTTTCTTACACTCAACTCCTCCTCTGATCAGATTCATGGCCTGTTTGTCCATTAAATTTAGGCCATCTTTCTGACCTTTGTTTAAAACGACCAGCTTCTTTAATTTTTTCATAACAATAATTCTTAGGGTTAAATAGAATTATTTTTACTTATATTGCAAAGTAACTATTGTGAAATCAGGAGTTATTATTAAAAAAACAAGGATGTGACAAATAAATTATATTTTTTTGCAATCAGTATATGATAGCGGGGGGGTATATTATGATGATTTTTAAAGAAACTTCCATTATTTTTAATTTTTAAACTTATGAGCCATAAAGAAATATCAGATCGGATCATTAAGTATCTGATGATTAATTATCCATTTGTTGCAGATATTGGTCTGATGAATGGACGCATGGGTGGCGTTTTGTTTTTTTCTTATTATGCTAAATGTATAGGAGAAGATTATTTTTTCGATTACGCAGACATGCTGTTTGAATCCGTTTTTACATCCTTACGTCAAGATACGCCGATTGACTTTGCAAATGGATTGTGTGGCATAGGTTGGGCAGTGGAGTATATCTTGCAAAACGGATTGAGCGAAGGAGAGCCCGACGAGGTTCTCGAGGATATCGATAAGAAAGTGATGGAACGCGATGTCCGCCGAATTTCAGATATGAGTTTCGATACGGGGCTCGAAGGAATCTTATTATACGTAATAACACGTTTGGAATCTTTTGACAGAGCAGGACTGCCGAAACCGTTCAATCGATCATATATAGAAGAACTTTATGCCAAAGCCTATGAAAACAAGGACTCTTTATCTCCACACTTACAATTAATAAAACGATTAGCCGATATCCAAGCCGAACGACCGGATTTTGCTCGTAAGCCAAATATTTCGGATATTATCTCATTATCGGAATCTGTTACTGTTCCTGAAAACTTACGGTCATTGCCGATCGGCATTAAGAACGGGCTGACTGAAATAGCCTTGAAATTGATCGGTAAGGCCCAAAACTCGTTGTGAGAGCTCATATGTTTAATAAACATTGCATATCCCGATTCCCGCAATTCCTTCCAGCAATCCGAAACAATTGGCCGGAGTGATAGCTCCCTGACGGTACTCTGTCGAATCTACGGAACTTTCGAACTCGGCCAGCCTGAAAGACAATTTTTGTTTCAGTTCCAAAAAGTCGCAGGAGGAGGTTAGCTGTTTTAGTATAAATAGGAGACCCGCAACTCCGTTTTTCATAAAAGGGTTATCGGGCGCTTCCCACATTCGCGGCGGCATGTCAAACGATACATGATACCCTCCGTTAAGCAACACCAAATACAGGAAGAAACGATTGCAGAAATGCATTCCCTTATTTTGCTGTAAGAATTCGACTTGCGGTAAAAGCATCGAGATCAACTTTTCGGATTGACTGCGAGTGGCATCTAAGTGCTTCAATCGGATCAGGCTCCATAATAACCACGGAAAATACCAAGTAATATCGAAATCTTTCGGATCATTCAGTAGGACTGGAAAACGGTATTTCTTGCCGAACGATAAGAGATATTTCAATTGCAGCAGTATAGCCTCGATTAAAGCCGTTCGCGTTTTCCCGCGTATATGTTTTACGGATGGATTGATACGCTCCGTCCCGTAAAGCAAATAACCGACAATTATATCGAAATTGTAACTTTGAGTTGAGAGAATACGAATGGCGACAGTATCCAGATCTTCCAGAATACTTTTGTCCGTACATTGAATGCAACCATCCAGAATCAGGCGATTGATCGCCCATCCGGTCCCGCTCAGTCCTTGTGTAAAACTCCCTAAAATATTTTCTTTTTGAATATTCTCCGTTACGGTATCGAGTAACTTATCGGTAACATCACCCAAATATTGATCGTTGACGAATTTGTTTAACCGATACAAATAAAGAACCGCACCCATTTTGCCGTTAGCCAATCCCTGATTGGGCAGAATATCCATGTTGTGAAGCAGAATATCCGTAATTTTTTGCAACCGTTCCGGATAAAAATGCACCGATTTGTCGGATACACAAATAATATCGGGTATTTGCGTCCACTCGTAAATGTGCATGAGCTCATTTCTGTACAATAAAAAATGAGCATAGTCCATATCGAGTCGTTCCGGTACGACAAAATCCGTGTCGACCGTATATTCAATAATTCCTACCCCCCAATCCGTATCGATTACCTTGACGTTGCAAGGCGTATATAATGTATATTTTACAACGGAACGCCAAACCGTTCCGACCCAGTCCCCCGTCGGATTCTCTTCCGATTGAGATTGCGGAGTTATCGGGAGACAATCGTGTACAATGACCGCTCCACCCGGATTCAAATGTTCCAAAGCATTGGATATATCCCGGTCTACCTGATTTTCGAGATGCAACCCATCGATAAATATCACATCGTATTTTTTCTGAGGATAGGCCGAAAAAAACTGATCCGAAGTCATCCGGTAGGTCAGAAAAGGAAGATACTCTTTTAACTTTTCCTGTGTCCAGTCTGTACAATACCTACTGTCCAAATCATACGGATCGACCGATTCTTTTTCCGCGCATCGAACCTTCTGAAAATGGACAGCCGGGTTATCCATTCCGATTTCAAGATAGGAAGTATAACGACGGGCTTTTATCAGATAATTGATTATATCTAAGCGCGTTACCAAAGCCTTATCAATTAATTGTTTGCAAATCTTTCTTGTGCGTAAAAATCTAAAATCTTACAATTGAATATAACTTCATATTTTGCCTGTATCATATCGGATTCGGATTTTTCCATCTTGGTTTTGGCATTATTATAATCCAGAACGGTAGACCGTCCGACTTTCATTTTTTCATTTTCATATCGGAACGATTCCGAAGCGGCTTTGTAGGACTCTTGTGCGGACAAATATTTTTGATAGGCATTTTCTGCATTCTGTAAGGCGGTTTCGATCTCTTTACGCAAAGCCATTTTAGTTTCATCCAAGACCGCCTCCTGAAGCTTGATATTGATACGAGAGGCCCGAATCTGATTCCGTGTTGCCAGTCCGTTGAATATCGGTACGGAAAGATTTATACCCACATACTCACTTCCGTTATTTTTAAGTTGTTGCCGGAATGCTGCGTTATTATACCCTGTAACAAACGAATAGTAATAACTGTTACTATAACCTCCGGATAAAGATACCGATGGATATCTGGCCGCTTGGGCAATACGAAGGTTATGCCAACTGCTTTGAAGGTTTAACGATGCGGAGCGAATTTCAGGACGATCGTCTATTCGTGAGAACAGCAAAGTCGTATCGTATGACCGTAAGCTATGCAGTGCGGTTTTTAACAGTTCATCGCCGGATGGTTCTGCAACATCGAAACCCGCCGAAGATTTTCTGTTTAATGCTTGGCTTAACTCCAGAAGAGCCATCGATAGATTGTTATTGTTCTGAGTCAGGTTCAATTTATCCTGCGCCCATGAAGCCTTGCTTTCCAACAATTCCGACTCCAGCATTTTCCCGTTATCTACGAATACCTGACTTCTGTTCACCTGCAAGCGGCTCAGTTCGACCTGGGAAGCAGCTATTCGAACCAACTCCTTGTATTGGAGAACTTGCAGGTAATAAGCCGTAATATTCAATATTACATCGTTCTTTGCTTTCTGAAGATCTTCCAATGTCGCCTCGAAACCAGCTGCCAGACTTTTGATCTGGTGTTTTATACGCATTCCGTTGAAAATTGTCATGCTTCCTGAAATGCTCCCGCTCGTAGACATTTGGTTATTATCTTGATATGTCCCGTCACGGGAAGGTCCCCGTCCGAAATAGTTCGTATGCCCTAAATTTCCGGAAACGGATGGCAAACGGCTGTTTTTAGCTGTATTAAGGTCCAATTCGGATAGTTGGCTGTTGAATTCGACCTTTTTGATAGACACGTTATTTTGCAAAGCATAATCGATACATTGCTGAAGCGACCATTTTTCCTGTGCAAGACATTTTATACACAGGAAAAAAAGTCCGATGCAAACAATTATTTTTCTTATGATGAACATAGTCTATGTCAATAATAACGATTCATCCCAAGCGGATTCTTTTTCGGAAACCGCCGACAGAAGCGTCAAGCCGATTCCGGCCAAACCGCCCAGCAATCCATAATGCACTCCATACACGCCATTGATTCCCGTGTACCATAACCTATAACCCGTCTTTTTGTCCGTATAATTCGCATGACCTAATCCTCGATGCAAAAAATCGGACGATAACTCCCGGAATTCCGAACATCCAGACAACCGATATATTCGATTAAACAGATGACCGAGACTGAAACAGCCTCCGTACAATCCGGCTTCCAGATATTCATGATCGTGCTCAAGATGCAATTTCCCGTATTGTGCCCATTGTTCCAGAGCCCTATCCCTTGTTTCCGGAATGTGTAAAAGGCTCCATAGTACGCCGGCTTCCGACTGGCTCCAACCAGGAAGCGTTGTCAAGGTGCTTTTTATCGACACTTTTTGACTTTTTAATTGTTTTTCGAGATTATCCGCAAGCTCTGCTATATAATCCATATCCGGATATTTCAGCCGTATTTTCCGAACCAGCAAATAAAGTCCCGACAAGCCGGATGGGATGCTATAATCCTGAATGTTATTCAATTTACCGAGCGTCATTCTTTTATACAGTTCCGCAATGAATCTATTTAAGTATTCACGGGGGAATCTTTCATTGCGGTTCATGCAATACAGTGCGATACCAGCAGCACCTTGCAGCAGATCGTAACGATCTTCCTGCATATCGTAAATCATTCGACGGAAAATTTTCGGATCTACACTTCCCATTACATCGAAAAGATCCGCTTCAATCATGGGATACCGAATCATATAATCGAGCATCCATCCTATACCGCCTAGCCCGTCGGCTAAACAGGCATTGCATTCCTGAGGATCGTTTATATATAAAATTTTCTTATGAATATTATCAATTCGCTGACCATATCTATCAGAAATTTTCACATAATTTTCTTCATCATCCAATTCAAAACAACGATGAAATAAGAACAACTGAATGCCGGCTTCGCCGTACATCAAAAACGGATCATAATCCCGATCAAATCTTATTAGTACGAGAGCTATCTCGTCTATCTTTTGCCAAATATTTTTTTGATTTGCTTCGGTAAATATCGGTTGCTTGTTATTCATCAGATGTCCGTTTTAATGTTTTGTTTACAGAATGCACGATCTCCTTCCACGACGAAATCCCAATTATTCTTTTGGCAAATTCGAAAGTCTGCGGTTCATTTTCTGTCCCGGCATCGCGAAAGACTATCCATGAAGGTTTTGTGCCGAACGGATCTTCGGGGTCATCAGAATATTTTCTCAGTCCGGTTTTCAACCCACCTTCAAAATGAGCATCGATCCAACTATGCGCGAGGTAGGCATCGATTCCGTCGCAAACCTCCATTTTTTTCCATGCATAAGCCAATCCTGCGGCTTGTTCCTGTAATGCCTCATCTGTATAGTCCATTGAATTGGGATTCTGTTCCGACAATAACAATGTCCGTTTTTTCCCTTCATAAGTAGAAGCCGTATGCTTGATCCAATCATCCAGTACTTCCAGATTTTTAAATGTGACATAAGACGTATCGAGTGAATAAGTAGCCTTTTTATCGAGCCAAGACTTGGGATCGAGTAAACTTTCCGGATAAGGGTGAATCGCTACTCCCCATTTAAAATCTCCTTCTGCTTTACAGTAAGCCATTAATGTATCCATGACTTCGGCGGCCGGATAACAGTGCGGTTCGGTATATTCTTGATTCCAACAATGATCCAGCGATATGAAGACTTCTGCGTCCGCATCGTATTTCCGTGCCGTATAGTAGACCATCCGCATGGACTTGACGTAGATATCCATAAATTCGACAAGTGTCTTGTTGCCGGCATTCGTCCATACGCTTCCGGAGTTGACTTCATTATGTACGATCCATCTATGAATTCGACCATATTTACCGTCTGGACGATTATAACGGGCCGCTAAAAAACCCAAAGCAGCGGCATACAAATTAACTGAGTCAATATTAGTTAAATTCGGCATGGTATAAGCTCCGCAACGCTTGTATTCCGGATATTCCAGCAGGCGTCCTACCTGAAGGTCGCGGCTCCATAATTCCGGATAAACTAAAATAACGACCGATACGTCAATACCGTGTTCGGCAGCGCAGCGGATCGTTTTGTCATATTTTTCGATTTTTCGTTTATCGGCATAATATGTCTTACCATTATATTCGAACGGAATACGGTCGAGGCCAGCAGTAAGATGCAAAAAGTTATTGAGCCGAATATTGAATGAAATATAGGATATCCCAAGGTCTTTCAAATCCGTATATAAATGGTTGTATTTAAAATCGCCCAGCCCTTTTTTCGTCTTGGGAATGAGTGGCGGGAAATGGTGTCCTGTACGAGTCTTCGTCGTGTAACGGCCGTACGAACATAGATAAAGTTCGTTGTTGCTGCGATAAGCCAAAAACCAACGGGAATATATACGATCGTAAAGTGTTCCGTCATATTTTGTAATACGAGGAACCGACACTTCGAAGCGCCCATTTTCGGGACAGAGCACGGTGATCTCTGTCATATTATGCACTGCCAAGTCTTTGAAAATAGATAATTCGCATAAACAAACGGCCAAAGATGGATTTGAAACGATCTGCCCCTGTACCCTGATCTCTTTTTCATTCGTTTCTATCCGGTCGATCTCATTAGGAAAAACAGAATCGTATAAATAGCTTTCTTTACAGATGATGTTCTGCGATAAACGTTTTTTGTAGTCTTCCTTTATAGCGGCTTTTCCCTGCTCATCGGACGTTCTGGAGCGCAACCGGATATTCTTGATTTGAAACAAAACGGCCTCCGAAGCTATGACCGGAGCTACGATCAATTGTAGAACGGCATGAGAAGTTAATGCGTATTGCAGCAATAAGTCCTTGTAATCAGATAAGTCGATTGAAAAAGATCGCCAATTCTGAGTTACATCGATATTGCGGACTATTATTAACTCTTCCGATTTTGTATAAATCCCGATATGAGAGATAAAAGAAGAACATTTATAATCGAAAGCTAATACGCACCGATCTGCGGACCATTGTTTCTTTTTAAGCTGTAAAGGCAAATAGCATATGTCCGTCAGAAAAAACTCATATGCATGACGTCCTATCCGTTTTAACGGCGTATACGTATGTTGGCTGATTATTTTTAATGCTGACGAATTCATATCATTCTTTTTGAGATGATTGACAATGTTTTCAACGATCGGAGTTTATTCCACATCCGTAAAAATACGGTTCTGACATCCCACCAGAATACGGCTGACGTATCCGTATAATATTTATTATAATGTCCGGAAACATACATTCGGACAATTCTAAGCAATGCCCATGGAGAGCGCAAGGTCCAAAAACGCCGGTAAATAAAACGCAGGCGTTTACGGGTATTCTCGTCATTTTTTTCTATCAGGGCGTCATGCCACATCATAATGTTTGAGGTGTACTCCCATTTCTCTCCGGGATGTCTGATCGCCATTTTTAAACCGATGGTTTGTTTTCCATGCTGCCGGTATTTGATCAAACATTGGGCGATGCATCCTATTTTATTCCGGAAAGCGGATGTCATAGCGAGCATTTCGTCATGGGCAACGATATCGGACAAAGGAATGCAATACGGCATCATGGACGCACGTAGTGCACATGTAGCTCCTGTTACGCGGCAGTATATACTTAACATTTCGAGTTCATATCCTCTGTCGAACAGATCGAGGGTTTCTTTATCCAATCCCAACACGTCGAAAAGCGTTTGATTATAACTCGGTATTCCTGCGGCGTTGACAAGTACGGCATTGGTAAAGACGAACTCCTTATCCGGATTGCTGTTAAAATAACCGATAATGGTTTCGACTTTCGTTGGCAGCCAAATGTCGTCCTGATCCGATAAAAAGATAATATCGCCTGAACAACGGCAAATAGCCTGTTCGAAATTTTTTCGATAACCGTGATTCCATGTGTTTACGTGTAACCGGACCGGCAAATCGTATTGTCGAATCAAATTCTCGATTATTTCAACGGTGTCATCCTCGGAGCAATCGTCACAAATAACGATTTCGTCGATCCGTAACGTTTGGTTTCGAATAGACATCAGTTGCTCCCGAATATATTTTTCTCCGTTATATGTGCACATGGCGACAGACAGACGCATAAACAGACCGTATTAATGGTTTTTAAATAAAGATTCTATGGGTTGAACGAAGCGTTCGATCAAACGGGTGTCTTTCGTGATAATTTCTGCCGTTCCATCCATTTGCTGAATAAAACGGAATTTATTTTTATAGCTGGATACCATCCCCTGAGGAAATGCGACTTCGCCTATATAACCTATTTCTTCTTGATTGATTGTTTCCGGAACGGAAGATATGGAAATCAAACGTCCTTTCAGCAAGCCGTACTCCATATACGGAAACCCGTTCAGTTTGACATTGACTTGTTGCCCGACTTCGACTTTACCGAGTCCTGAGGACGGAATGGTTATTCTCCCGATAATCTGCGTAGAATCCTCGGATACAATCGTTGCCAAACGGTCCTCTATGGTAATGTTTTGATTTTCGGCCCAATATTTTGTAAACGTAATTTTCCCTGCAATCGGAGCATTTAAGATGTATTTATCTTTCCATAATCTGATCTCTGCCAACAGCTGGGTGCGTTGTTCTTCGAACTGTAGCTGGAATTCGTTCTGCTCGTTGTCGTACTGTATGGTTAAATCCGTCAATTGCTTTTCCTGACTCAGGATGTCGTTTTTTGTTGAAATTATGGAACTTTGCTGGGATGTAACGGATAGTTCCTTTTGAAGCAGTTTCTGAACGCTCGCATCGTAATCAGCTTCCGTCAATGCATGTGAATGAAATAATACGGAATCCCGCTTTTGATTGTTTCGTTCGAACCGGAGATCTCTTTGAAGAATCTCCAGCTGTTTTTCCTGCGCTCGTAAGCCCGCATACAACATTTTTATTTGTTGCTCGATCTGAATTTTTTGTTGGGGAATCGCCCCTGTTTGCATATAATGACTATAGGATTTGCAAGTCTTTTCCAACGCCGTGTAATGGGGCTGTAACTCCCCCAACAGATTTGTTCTATTTTCAAAATATCCTCTTTCTGTACTTAAAGAAAATAAAGAGTCCGACAAGACTTTTTCCAATTGAAGAACGGACCGGTAATCGGCCGTACTGAACAATACCGCGATCAATTCATTCGGCAGAACGGACTGACCGTTCTCAACCAATATATGCTCCACCTTTCCGGTAGAGCGAGCGATCAATTCGGTCGGAGGATTCGTCGTGGTCAGTACGATAGAAGATGTGACGATTTCCGGATATTTAAAAAAATAAGCGACACCAAGTAATATGACAAATATACTGAAAATCACAGAAATACCCCATCGGACGACCCGTCCGGGAATACGCCCCATGATTTCCTGCACTTCGTCGCTATATATAGGTCTCGGCATAATCAGTCCTCTCGTTTGTTAATTCCCTAATTCCAGCTGGTCTTTTACCAAATTAAAATAAGCGCCCTTATGGGCTATCAGTTCCGTATGATTGCCCTGCTCGACGATTTTCCCTTTCTCCAACACAACGATCGTGTCTGCATTTTTTACCGTACTTAAACGATGGGCGACGACGACGACGGTTCTGTTTTTAAAAAAGAGCTTCATATTATCCATAATCGTTTTCTCATTATTGGCATCCAACGAGTTGGTCGCTTCATCGAAAAATATATATGCGGGGTCTTTATAAACTGCGCGAGCTATCAGGATACGTTGCTTCTGGCCTGTACTTAAACCTTGGCCGTCTGCCCCGATTTTGGTGTCGTACCTCAAAGGCAGACTTTCCACATAATCTTCAATATTGGCTGTTTTTACTGCGTTCCGCACTCTAGTCCGGTCCGGGATTTCGTCGGCAACTCCGATATTACACTCCAGAGAATCGGAAAAAATATAGCCTTCCTGCATAACGACACCGCAGTTCCGTCTCCACTTCGAATCGCTGTATCGTTTGATCGGAATACCGTTCAAGGTGATTTCGCCTTCGACCGGTTGGTAAAAACCTAACATTAATTTTAAGAGAGTCGTTTTCCCGCTGCCGCTTATCCCTACGATCGCAGTCACTTTATTTGCTTGTATAGTCAGATTGATATCGTCCAATACTTTTTCTGAATGAGGACCTTCGTATTGGAACATCACGTCTTTCAATACGATATCCTTGTGTGCTGGGATATCCTGTATTTTATCCTCCTCGGCGGGTTCTTCGTCATCCATGTCGTTGATCTCGTTCAATCGTTCCGTACTGATTTTTGCATCCTGCGCCTCCTGAATGAATCCGATAAACTGAGAAATGGGACCGTTCAGCTGCCCCAATATGTATTGCATGGCCATCATCATACCTAACGTCATGTTTCCGTCAACTACCGCTTTGGCAGCCAAAAACGAAACGAAAACATTTTTTGTCTGGTCGATGAATAATCCTCCGACCTGCTGGGTTTGTCCCAAAGTCATCGATTGAATGGAGATCTTATAAAGTTTAGCCTGAATCCGTTCCCATTCCCAGCGCTTTTGCTTTTCGCAGTTGTTGAGTTTGATCTCTTGCATTCCATTGATCATCTGCACGATACTGCTTTGATTGTCCGCCGCCTGCTGGAAACGTTTATAGTCCAGTTTCCTGCGCTGTTTCAAAAAGACCAAAACCCAGCATGCATACAACAGGCTGCCGGCAAGAAATATAGCCAATATGCCGGCATGATAGCTCGCCATGATAATGGAATATATGACGAAGGTAAAGGCCGAGAAGACCATGCTGATCAAAGTCCCGGTTAAAAAAGATTGGATACGGCTATTGTCCTCTATACGTTGCATGATATCTCCCAACATCTTCACATCGAAGAACGAGATAGGCAATCGCATGAGTTTGTTTAAAAAATCGGAAATGAATGCAATGCTTATACGAGTCGTAACGTGCAGAGACAACCAGCTTTGAATTAGGCTGTTTGCTGTTTGGCCGAAAGTCAGTACGACCTGAGCGATCAAAGCCGCGATAATGAAATTCAGGTTGCTGTTATTGATACCGAAATCGACGACGGATTGCGTGATAAAAGGGAAAATCAGGCTGATGACACTGCCTGTCAGCATGGCCAAAAACAGCTGAAAAATAAAACGTCTGTAAGGCCGTAAATAATCAAGCAAATACTTTAATCGGAGTCCCGGTTCTTTCTCCTCCTCGTTATTATAAAACTTAGGGGTCGGTTCAAATAATAAAGCCGTTCCCTGTTTTTGGAAACCTTCTTTCGACTCAGTGGAATACCAGCATTTTAGAAATTCTTCTCGGCGATAAACAAGATTACTTTGCGCAGGATCGGATACATAAATTAACTCTTCGTTGTTCCTCCATTTTTTCTTTTTAATATCATACACAACAACGAAATGCTGCTGATTCCAATGGACTACACAAGGTAAAGGAACTTCATCGCGCAATTGTTCCCATGTAATCTTAACGCCTTTCGTTCTAAAACCCAACGATTCCGCCGCATCGCTTATTCCCAGCATGGATACTCCGGCACGGGTAATGTGACACCTGGCACGTAACGACCTCAATGAATAACTTTTGCCATAGAACTTGGCAATCATCCGAAGGCACGTAGGACCGCAATCCATTGCATCCAACTGCAAATAATGGGGAAATTTCATTAATTCTAAAACGAGTTTTTGTCGATCTTTTTGTGTTTTAATGCGTTTAAAATTAAATATTTTGCATTAGAATACAAAATGAAAGGATCGCTTTATGGTAAATAGAATAAAGTTGAAACAATCCAAGTAGCTTCAATTATTGTTGATTTTTAATGATATTATTATAAAGTTCCACCATGCGTTTTTCGAAAAGGCAATAACTGTATCGATCTTTAAATCGTTTTCGCCCATTATTCCCGTATTGCTTTCGCATGGATTCGTTTTCTATTAACCGATTGATCGTCGCAGCCAGATCAACGGCAGAAGCTTTCAATTGTCTCTTTCCCCGCTTTAGTGTGGTTTTTAACCCTGTTACATTGTTTTCAATAATTTCGGCAAGACCCGTAGTATCCGAGGCGACTACTGGTATATTGTGCATCATCATCTCAAGAGCGACATAACCAAATTCTTCATGAATGGAAGGAACTATTCCTATATCCGCAACAGAGTATAGTCGATACAGTGTCTTCTTAGGAACGAATCCCGTAAATGTAATTTTTGAAGCCACATATTTAGCCTGTTCCATGACGGTGTCAAGTTGCCCGCTTCCGGCGATAATCAATCTGCAATGGGGATGCGTTTTCAATATTTCAATAAAAGCTGCGACTAATACAAATATGCCTTTGACTTCATCGACGCGTCCTGCGTAAATCAAAACCATTTCATTTGCCCCAATATGAAATTCTTGGCGAATTGAAGTTTTTTTCTCCTCTGATGCAGGGCGATAATGATCCTGCAGTGCGTTATTTATTTGTACAACTTTTTTAGGATTTGCTCCATAGACAGAAATTATGTCATTGTACGAATGTTGGGAAATAGCAATGATTTTATCGCAATAATCGTTTATTAACTCTCGACCTTCAATAACCTCATCGTATATTTGCCTTTCCGATGCCACAAGGGAATCGGGATGTTTTTTCAATATTCTCCGAAGTTTTGTCTTGTCGCCTAAAAGTAACATACTCCAATTGGTATAGTGCATCGTCAGCACTATTTTGCCATCAAAATACGCTTTTAGATTCTTTGCCAATGGAAGAAATTCCATTCGGTTCAGATGAAAAATGTTTTCGTCTCCCTGTTTGACGAATTCTTTCAGAAAAAACGGGGTGTAGTTCTGAATAATTGTCAGTAGTCGCGCAAAACCTAATCCCGACGGATAAACCGATGGCCAAGGAATGTATATATAACGGATACCATTTTTTGTTTCAACCTTAAATTCTTCACAAGAGGCATTTATTTCAACAATATACACGTTCATATCTTTTTTAATCGAGCATTTGGCCAGTTGCTCGATATAGGTGCCAATGCCATACATAGCTCCACGTGTATTAACATTAAATACATAAAGGTTTTTCATATGTACACCAATTCTAAAGTGTCTCTATTTCTACTTCATATCGACTAAAATCAGGTCGTATTAATAGCATATTTTAAAATTTTGCATTTTTGCGAATTCTTGATCGTTTGTCTATAACTTCAATCATTTTTAGCTATCTCCCTATAGATACAGACAACCTATGGTTAAACATATAAATATATTTATTTTTTTCATTTTGGCTGCAATTTGACTTGTTTATCTATTTTTTTGTTTGTTGGTGTGTGATTTTTATAATATAAAAAGTTGATTGATGGTATTTCTTTCGGCTGTAAGGATATTTATACCATACTTTATAGTGTTCCTTTTTCTGCAAGATCATCAAAATTATTATAGCAGACAGACGCTAATATATAAATTAGTCTCTCATATATAGATGATTTTGTAAATATAGAGTTAGCGGTGAATAAGAGTGAGTATTGTAAAAAAACACGGTACAAATATGAATGCCGCCCCAACAAATAAAACTAAACCACTTTGTAGTTTGTATTTTTTTACAATTTCATAGGTTTTGATATATAATTTATTAACTTTACACAAAATGATTATGAAGTAGATCTTGTTGGATATGTTGAAAAACTTGTCTCTCATGAAACGTGGTGATGCTATCATAGTGAAAAGTTTTGTTTGTTTTCTGCTTCTAGCGATTATGCATCCTGTCCAAGCTCAAAATAAATCCATAATTAGAGGGATTATTGTCGATTCTATAAAGAAAGAAGAAATATCCTCAGCCAATATCATGGTGTATAAGCACGATTCGATATTAGTTGCGAATGCGGTTTCCGGCAAAGATGGGACTTTCGTATTGAAAGGTATTGCCGAGGGTGAATATACGTTGCATATTTCGCATATTCAATATGGCGATCGTCTTTTCCCGTGGACGGTTCGGCATGGCGTATCGTCGGCAGATACGCTTTATTTGTCTTCTCGCGACTATGTGCTGGACGATCTGGTCGTCGGGCCACGGTGGATTCGTCGACAAGCGGACCGTTATAAAGTCTCGATGAAAAATAATCCGATTGCCCGAGGTGTCAATATCAAGGATGCGTTAGGTCGGCTACCTGGCGTTTCATCTCGTAATGGACTCTCTATCAACGGCATAAGCGGGACAACGGTTTACGTGAACGGACGCAAATTGTCCAGTGAGAAAGAATTGGATGCTATTCCTGCCGCTTTAGTCAAGAATGTGGAGGTCGTTTTTGTTTCCGGGAGCGCCCATGACGCCCGATCGAGAGGAGGAGTTATTTTGATTACGTTGGATAACCCGGACGACAGAGGCGGATATGGCACGATTGCGAACGATCTGAGAGTTCGACCTCGGTACGGTATCGGCGGAGAGAGTGTCAATTCGGTTGTGAATTACAAATACGATAAATGGAATGTGTACAATTATGTCGATTATGATTATTTTAAGACGCTGTCGGACTATGCGATCGATTCCTATTACCCGGAATCCTTCTCCCGGATCGACATGCGAACGCGAGGTCGCGGTCATAGTCACGGACTAAGCGACAATTTGGGAATCGTATACGAAATCAATCCTCGACATAATCTGGGAGCTAATTTCAATTTGAGTCTGGATCGCTCTGATTCCGAAGAATCGTCGCTTTCGTACATATCGACGTATAATAAAAGCGCGCCGTCGGGCAGCTCGTCCGCAACGAGCACTCCTCGCGGATGGAATAATTTGTATCAGATCACCTTGAATTACCTTTGGAAGATCAATGACGACGGCGCTTCTCTCAATATCAAGTCGGATTATTTAAACACTCTGGGCACAAACGACGCTTATCGTACATATCGTTACGATTACGAGGGAGAATTGCCGTATTCCGTTCGGAATAAGGATCATCTGCAAGATCGCATTCATATGTTCGATAACCGGATCGATATCAGTGTCCCTATCCGGAAAAAACATCAATTGCTTTTCGGCGGCCGTTATTATCTGAATCGGACCAACCGAATCGCTCAATACGATTCGTTGCACGATGAAGTCTGGGTGAACGATGCCAAGCTGAGCGATCGTTTCGGCCTGCAAGGTGACGGATATGCCGTTTATACCAGCTTTTCGTCTTCCATTCATCGGTTTTCTTACTCTTTGGGGCTGCGTGCCCAATGGGACAGAATTGATTATACCTCCCGGATCGGACATGAAAATACAGAGCGTCGCTATATGCATTTTTTTCCGACGGTCAGTCTTAGCTATGCATTGGACGATGACGATACGATGCTGGCCAGCCTTTCCTATACGCGAGGTATACAATATATGCCTTTCAATGAGATCTCTTCGACCGTCAGGTTCCTGTCGGAATACTCGTATACGCGGGGAAATCCCGACCTGACCCCGGCGTTTTACAATGCCGTACAGTTTTCCGCAACGATCAAAAAATGGGATATCTACTATAACTACGAATATATTCCCAACATGATCCATTATGTGACATTTATCGATGATGAAAATCCGTTGGTCAAATATTCGATGCCGATGAATTCCTCCTCGATTACCGGTCATATAGCAGGCTTTACCCGCGAATTCGACATAACCAAGTGGTGGAATCTATCTGCCGATCTGATGCTCAGAAACCGTAAGACCCGGTATGAAGAATCCGGAGTCAAAAAAGCATACCGAAGCACCGCCTATTTTGCGGATATCACCAACTATTTCACGTTCGGTAACACATCCGGGGGCGAAATCAGTTTTTACGGAGAGACCGCGGAGAAAATCGACGATAAGACGGTATTCCCCGTTTACAGTATCGGCGCGAAAGTTTATCAATATATCCTGAAGAAAAAGTTTCTTCTGAAGCTAAGCGCCAATCAGATTGTATCCAAATTGCGATCCAATCGAATCGATAAGGAGATCTATCAATCGCGAAGCAGATTCCTGACCGACCAAACCGCTTTTATTTTCAGCATTCAGTATAACTTCAGATCGGCAAAGGATGTTCGTGTCAAACGAATCCAGAAGATACAGGCGGTCCAAAAACAAGAAGAAAAGGAGTAACTCGAAAAGCCTTTAAGTGAGTAGAGAAATCTAAAAAAAATTATTATGAAAAAGTTGAAAAAAATTCAGATTCCGGCACTGACAAGTGTGGAACAGAACAAACTTCGTGGAGGATTTGCTGAAATTGGCACAGGGCCTTTATTTGATTTGATGGGCAATGTAAATTGCACTAAAATCAATAGAAGTACAGCTTGTGACAATGAAAATTGTAAGTGTGAATGTAGGCAGCAAATTTATTAAATGCAATCTGGGTGAGACGTCTTGCGGGGCGTCTCTCCCCCAAATACAAATTTGATTATGAAATGGAGTAGATACAATGCGATTCTTGATTATGAAAGTTATGAAGTTCTGTATAACTGCATGAATAATAACTTGGTTGCCTTGGATCATAAATTAAGAATATTGCTCGAAGAAAATCAAGAATGTATTGAAAGATTCGAAAATATTCATCCCGAATTTTATCAATATTTATTACGTAAAAAATTTGTAATAGATGATAATGTTAATGAAATAGATGAAGCGATTAATCTATCGCGTAATTATCTTAATTCCAAACAGACCTTTTATTTGATTGTCAATCCTACTTTAGATTGTAATCTAAGGTGTTGGTATTGCTATGAAACACATTTATCTAGTAGTATTATGGATACTACGACGATGGAACGTGTTAAAAGGTTAATGGATCGTATTATAAGTAGTTCCGAACTTGTTCGTTTTGAGCTGGGTTTTTTTGGAGGAGAACCTTTGATGCAGTTTCAATCTGTTGTTCTACCTTTGATAATATATGCACAGAAAGCATGTTTACGTCATCAAAAGGAATTAAGTATTGGGTTTACGTCTAATGGCGTTTATTTAACACGTCCCGTTGTTGATAAATTGACAGAATTGATGTTGACGTATCGATTCCAGATTCCTTTTGACGGTAATGAATATTATCATAATAAAACGAAAAAATATGCAAATGGCCGTGGGTCATACAGGCGTATCATTGAAAATGTGAAATATGGCGCAACTCAAGGAATGGTTTTTAATATTCGTTGTAACTACACGCCGGAAAACATCGCATCATTTAAAGATCTGATAGCGGAATTAAAATATCTACCTTCGGATATAATATCATTTTCTTTCCAACGTGTTTGGCAAACCTCGGAAACAGACGATACGCGCAAGGTATTAACAGAATTAGACAATATGGTTGCAGAAGGAGAAAATGCAAAAAAAAACAATTTTGATGTAATATATAGTCCATGTTATGCAGATAGGGCCAATAGTGTGATTGTAAATTACAATGGTGATGTTTATAAATGTACAGCTCGCGATTTTGCGAAGACGAAACGGGAAGGAAAACTAAACGAAGATGGAACAATTACATACGAAGAGAGCTATTACAAAAGAATGAATGCTCTATATTCAAATAAAACATGTCAGGAGTGTATTATATTTCCAATTTGCGATGTGTGTTCACAGAAGAGGTTAGAGGCAATTTCTACTGAATGTTTGCATATGTACACAGAAAAGGATAAATATCGATTAATAGCTAATTGCGTTAAAACTGTTATTATGAGATAAAAGATGTGTCTGTTATGTAGATTCCGTTAGACAAAGTATCGCATTCGACTTCCCCCAAAAGGTTTTGCGTTGCTCAGACTGAATCGGAAGATACTGGAAATACACCATTCGAATCATCGTTTTACGCGGAAGTCGAATGACGATATCTACGATCAGGCCGTGACATACACTTTTATCCCGTCTTGTCCGAACGGTCGGAACAATTATATAATGGCCAGCGTACTCGACGACAGTACCTTCTTTATGCGGATTCCGGGTTTTTATGATTATGATAAAGAACGCATCGAAGAGATGTTGACATGGTATCGGGACGATATACGAAGATGCCCCTATTTTATCATCGATCTCAGAGGGAATAGGGGAGGACGGAGTTCGGCTTATGAAGCGCTTCTTCCTCTTTTGTACACCCATCCTTTCGTACTCAAAGGTGTGGAGTGGTACGCTTCGGCGGGAAATATCGAGGAATTCGAAACGGCATTGAAAGAGGGCGATATAGTAGGGGGTGAAGAAGGTATCGCTTGGACGAAAGCCCTGATCCGGGAAATGAAAAAGCACCGTGGCGGTTTTGTCATCCATCCGTATGATCAGGGCGAATCGGATACGGTCGTCTACGATACGGTATATGCATACCCGCGCAGGGTGGGTATTTTGATCGATAAGTCGAATGCCTCGGCTGCCGAACGATTTTTGCTGTTTGCGAAAAATAGCGCCAAAGTGACTTTGTTCGGGAACGAGCATACGGCCGGGATACTGGATTATTCCAATGCCGTACCCCACACTTTGCCGTCGGGGAGATACGAACTGGTTCTTCCGATGACCCGGTCGCTCGACTTGCCGGATCATCCGATCGACAACATCGGCATTGCGCCGGACTGCTATATTCCCTTTCCTCGCCCGACCGATTTGTACGACAAGCTGGATTCGTGGGTCTATTTCGTGAGGAATTATTTTCAGATGGAAGATGATCTGAAGCAGGAAGATGCTGAGTGATTTCGAGTGATGGCGTGAAGCGGAGAGAGTGACTGGAGGCCGCTCTCGTTCTGTCGGGATGTTGCAGGCCGAGGGGTATTGAACCGGGGTATCTGTCGACAAACGGGGTAAAATAAAAAAACTGCCCATCCGCTCCAGTTTTATTCGGTCATATCAGTACTTGCTCTTTAAAGGAGGCTGTTCAAAAAAAGGTTTACGGATTTATGGTATATTAAAAAAGATGATATGAAAAAGTGTAAAGATTGTGAATACAGATATATGTGTCTGGATTGTCGCATTTATATAACGGATCCTCATGATCCATTCTCAGCACCAGCAAAATGTAATTATAATCCATGTACGAATAAATGGCAAAAAAAGTCGATCTTATGAGACCAATAATATTTTTGTGCGTAGTATTCTTTTCTTTATTGTCATCGTTTTTCCCTGCGGCAGGGCAAAAGAGTGATCCATGTTATAAGAACTGGGTAGATTCTGCCCGTAATGCGATTAAGGTACAAAATTATCGACAAGCATTCGATTTTTATCTGGATGCCTTTTCGGAAAAATCTCCCAAAAATCCCGTACATCTTTATGAAGCGGCTGTTGTGTCGGCAAGAACTTTACATGAACGGCTTGCGTTTATGTTTTTAAATATGGCAGCGGAAAGAGGATTTTCTTATTATGAACATGCATCTCAGAATAAGGATTTTCCTTCGTTGGATGAAGTTAAATTTAAACAGTGTTTGGAACGTATCAAAAAAACGGATTCACTGATGAATTATTTGACTATTCGGCTGGACTCGGTTTTCGAAAAAGATCAGATCTGGAGAAAAGAATGGACGAGAACACCGCCGGATTCACCCGACTATGAACGTATTCGACAGCAAATAATCAAGGTCGATAGTATTAATCTGACAGAAATAGAAAATATAATATCCGAATATGGAATATGGGGACAAAGTCTGCGTTCGGTCGGTGCGCAAAACGCGATGTTTCTCGTTCTTCAACATGCGCCGCTTGATATACAGGAGAAATATTTCGACCAAGTGGAAGATGCCGTAGAACGAGGCGAGATTGGATCGTGGAACTTTGCTCTGCTGATCGACCGGATGATGCTTCGGAAAACCGGAGTACAGAAATACGGAACACAATGTACGTTCGTAAACGGTAAAGCTGAAGTACATAATTTAATAGATTCGACAAAAGTGGACGAATACCGAAAAGAGATGGGCTTGGAACCTTTATCCGAATATATGGATTACATGACCCAAGAACAACAGAAAACCATTGAAAGATAGTATCCGTTGTTCGTACAGTTGCTGTCCGCTTTATAAGGGGAACGGAATTCTCAAACCGATAAAATCGTTAAATCAGAGTAATGATCGACCGAGCGATCGGATTTTATCTTGATACTGCTGCTCGACTTGCCGCTTTAAATGCAGCATCTGGGGATTGAAATGCCAAAAGTCTTCGACTTTCCGGCGGTTGAAATTGGAGTCCGCGATTCCTCGCTTCACCTTGTCGAGCCACTCTTCGAAGCTTTTGGTCTGATAGTGGTTTATCTGGGCGATCTCGTTCGAGAACTCGCTGAAGGCTCCGGGAACGTGCCGGTGCTTTTCGTCTACCGCGTAATAGTCATCGCTGTACAAGGTGTAATGCGGCGAAACGACAATGCCGACTCCTGCGGGTTGGACAATGCTTTTCACATGACGGTTCGCCGGAAAATCATAGGGTAGCGGTTCCGTATAATTCTGCATGACCGGTCCTTCGGGTTTTTCGATATGGCCATTGGCCGTATGGATCACCCAGTTCAGACAGACTCCCGCATATTCGTCATAATCGGCCAAAAAAGCGTGGATGTCCCGGTGCTTTTTCAGCACGATAAACTCGTCTATATCGATGTATGCGATCCAGTCGGCCCGGTTGTGCATACTGAAAAGGCAATGAGAATAGGCTTTTACCTGCGGGGTATTGGTTATCGGACAGTCGATAACCTCTACGACTCCTTTTCGGACATACGCTTCGAGGGTTTGTTTGGCAGGGATCACGCTGTTGTTGTCGTACAGGACGAAATGCTCGACTCCGATACCGAGGTGATGTTCCACCCATTCGACCAAATAGGGCGTTTCGTCTTTCAGGATGGCGCAGATGATAATATGGTATTTCATTTTGAATGGGATTGTTTATACACCCTAAATATAACGATAAAATATTAAAACACAAAGAACTAAATATTTAAAGCAATAATGGCGGAAGAAAATTCTTCTGCCATTCGACAGTTTCCCTGCGCTTGCTTTTATTCCGTCTGCGGTTCTTTCCGCCCGACATCGAAACTCACGGCCAATTCGGCCTGCTGCCCAAAATTGTCTTGAACAATGAACTGTATCTCGACATTTTTATCCGACAGATTATGATACCACAGAGTAAACTCATGGCGTAACGGATCACTCCGATCGACTCCGACCATATCGTTCAACGCATGAAACTCGCGGTTTACCAGCAGCGTACCCTCGTCGTCCGTCACTTCGCCTTTGCCCTTCATCTGGATGTACCCGATGTAATACTCCGCATCGTGGAAATCCCCTTCCCTTGTCAGTGTCAGACGGATCTCAACGTTTTCCTCTTCTGCTATCTCTTCGGGTAAATACCACGAAGTAAGCTGAAAAGGATAAGCCTGCTGCACGTCTATTTTGTCATTACAGGCCCAAAGTACCAGCGTGGCCAATAAGACCATACAACCGGCTACTATCGTCTTTACCATAACGGTTTCCATATTTTTCGTTTTTAATAAATCATAATCCTAAGTCCCACACCCAACAACGTATGGAAACAAGAAACGGATGATCCACCCATTATCCGCTCTTTTAGCATCAACAGTAACACCGCCCGATCACACAGATACGCTTCGCCGCTCAAAGTGATTTCTCCGCCATAAATGAAATTGTTCCTATTTTTCAATGCAGCTCCATCATAGAGTCGCTTTTCGCCCCGATTGACTGTTTCATATCCCAATAGCCCGGAAACTCCCGTCATTGCCATAAAATTATCCCGGCGGTCACGCACAATAGGAACAAAATATCCTGCCCCAGCCGTAAACTGCTCTTTAGGTATCGTCACTTCCCGGTACGGGTAGTCTTTCCTCAGATACCCGATACAGAACTCCCAATAACGACTTTTCCGGACATAACGGATAACAGACAGGTCCGCATGAAAACTCCACGCTCCGTATTTATCGCGCAACAAAAAACCGCCACAGGGGCCCCCGTTGAACTGAATGCCTGTCTGTCCGTATAGACACCGCTGAGCAGAAAGTTCGGTCGCCGGCCCCCAGCAGTCCCGCTGCGGCCAGCAAAATGAATAACATCTTTCGTATCATCTATTCGATTTTCAGTTCATCCATTTCTCGTGCTCCGACCAAACGACTGTTTTCGATTTCGAAACGCTGATGCCGTCCGCCATTCCGCTCATAAACTTCCATGACCAACACTTTATCATCCGGAATCGTAAACTTGCGGAATACAATACGTTTCGTATCATGGCTTCCGCATCCACGCGCATAATCTCGTCGAATACCCGTACCGGATTTACAAAAGTTTCCTGTACAGCTGTACGGCGTGCGGTTTTCTTGTCGCAAATCTTAAAACGTATGTAATCGATGTCGAAAGCCACCTTCGAACGATTCCGCATCGACACGTGCAAATAGAACAGATCGCCGTGTACATAAACTCCGCGTAACAGAACTTCTATGCCGAAACGTTTACTGCCGACACTTTTGATATCCCGGACATTACGTCTGAGAATCGTATACATGATACGATTTACCGTAAGAGGTGTCTCCCCGGATAATTCATCGAGACGTATATACATTTGCCGGTTTGCAAAGTCCGAATAAGGATCTTTGTGCAACCAGTCTTCCATCTCGATATTGAGTTGGGACGGATTCTCGGAGTAGACTGCCGTGAAAGAGTAAAAGCATCCATCGGCTGTAATGACTGAGAAATTCGTTTCTTCTGTGAAATCTTGTTTTGCCGCTTTGATGCGGACAACGTTTTGTGCCCCATCCGCTTTATCCGCAATCAAATCTGAACTCCCCAAATCTACATAAACCACCTCCGAGGGGAAAAGAATGTGGAGCGTTTTGTTGAAAGCTACCTCCACCCTTATGAGCTTCGATGGTTTCCCGGATTTTGACCATAAACCTTTTCAGACTCTCTTTTGACGGTTTTATCAGAAGTTTTCCGTTATACTTGCGAATGTTGTATCCGAGAAAATCGAATCCTTTGCCGATGTGAGTTATCTTCGTTTTTTCTTCTGACAGGGTAAGCCCCCTTGCATGGAGAAACTCACGAACAATAGGCAAGATCTCGTTTTGCAACAATTCCTTCGATGCTCCGGTGATTACAAAATCATCGGCGTACCGTATAAGGTGTACCTTGTAGCTGGTATAGACGCCCTTTTTACAGTGTGTCTTAAACCGTCTTTTCAGTACCGCCTCCAATCCGTCAAGGGTCATATTGGCAAGGGTCGGCGATATGATACCGCCTTGCGGCGTGCCTTCAACCGTCGGGAATAGCTCGGAGTTGTAAACAAAACCACTGTTCAGCCATTTGCGGAGCATCACTTTATCCATCGGGATATTATTCAGCAGCCATTCGTGGCTTATGTGGTCGAAACAGCCTTTGATGTCCCCTTCAAGTATCCATTCGGGCGATACGTCTTTTGCGAGTACACAGAAGCATTGTTCCCTTGCATCGAACGTGCTTCGTTCCTTGCGGAACCCGTAGGAGTTGTTGTCGGCTGTCGTTTCAGCTACCGGCTCCAATGCCATCAGATACAGCGCCTGCATAGCCCTGTCTTTCATGGTAGGAATACCCAACGGCCGTTGTTTGCCGTTCTTTTTGCTGATATAGACCCGTTTCAACGGTTGGGGATTGTATCCCCTGCGTTTCAGTTCGCTGATTGCCTGAAACTTCGCTTTTGGGGTTTTCCATAATACACGGTCAACCCCTGCTGTCTTTTTACCTTTGTTAGAGGTCACCCGCTTTACGGCCAATGCTTTGGCGTAAAACGAATGCGTTAGCATCCACTGTAAAGCTTTCACTTTACCGTATCTGCCTTCTTTTTGAGCCTTTACAATACGTGCTTGTAGCTTTTTAACCGCAATTTCGCACCGGAGCCAGTCTATGCTGTCCCAAGCGTTCGATTTTCGGTCAGTCGATGCACACGAAATTTCTAATTCGTTCATTTGCGTTTCAACTTTAAAAAGTTCTAAAAGTTTCTTGTAAAGAGTCACCATGCGGAAGTCTGCCCGCTTTCGCGTAGGGTAACGTTGAAACCCCTATCCGCCCCATTACAGGACGGCATTCGCTTTTTCCGCATTCCTGTGCCTGCATCCCGTTCGGCCTTCCTTACGGTCGGCTTACCTGTTTTCGTAGGAGAGATACAGGTTTTCCATGTTCCGTGTAAGTGACAAAGAGAATGGGTTAGAATCTGTCATTCCGCCGGCAGCAGTGTGGTTCGTGTAACCCCAGACTGGAGAGGGTTATCCTCGCTGCACCCGTTTCCGGGCTTGAGCCTGTCAGTATCGTTTGGCTCATTCAAACTAACGACGTTTAGCGACAGTTCACATGTGTTATTCATACCATTCAAGCCAAGCTCCCGCGCCGTCTGATACTGACGACGATTGTTTTCCCCTCACGGTTCAAACTGCCCCTTTCGGGCGGGCTACCTTGTCTGGGCAGCTTAATACAATTAAGGTGCATCTGCCCATAGGCTACTGCTGACGAAACAGCAGGTTTAATCTTTGTTTTATGTCATACTCGATGACTTAAATTATTTGTTAAACAATCACTTACACGACATCATGTCGCACCCAATCCTGCTTATGCACGACGCAGAAGTACGGCAGCACCTTGATAGCCTTGCAC
>ENA-OROX01000822-OROX01000822.1-human-gut-metagenome-genome-assembly--contig:-NODE-822-length-29580-cov-3.475732_pt1 | contig 29580 bp, 33 predicted proteins | sample MGYA00242133_ERZ509058 | MGnify/ENA primary metagenome ERZ509058 (study PRJEB26280, sample SAMEA2338751) | human gut metagenome | biome: human gut; feature: human-associated habitat; material: faeces...
AATAAATAAACTTTTCTTCTCTTTGGTTTCGGATTAAATCAGTTTCCTTCAATATTGCAAGGTATATTATGTGTCAAGAACCAGTTACTTCAAAAAAACTGTTTTATTTTTAGAAAAAACTGTTTGGGGAGAACCGATTGATGTTCAAATGCATCTAATTGATGTAAAATAAAAAAACACGTGTATAAATGTCCGGACCAAAGGAGAAACAGGCTATGACAAAAAGTGCATTTATTAAGGAGGTCCACGATGCGGAAGCGATGCTGTATCATGTGGCCAAATCCATTTTAAAAAATGATGCAGATTGTTGTGATGCTGTTCAGGAAACGCTTCTCAAAGCATATGAAAAGCTGGATACATTAAAAAAAGAGAAATTTTTCCGAACCTGGATCACCCGAATACTAATTAATGAGTGTAACGGAATCATTCGCAAAAGAAAAAATATCATTTCGGTGACCACCTGTTATCCGGTGCGAAGATCGTGGCCCACCATCCGAACCTGTATGCCGTTTACCTTACCAACCACGGATGCGGTCCTGATACCCTTGTAAACCATATGTTCCGTGAAGAGATGGGGGATAAGCCGTACCTTCAGATCGAGGTGGATGAGCAGTATTCGGCAGTCGGTATTATTACCCGTATTGAGGCGTTCCTTAACAGTATCTCCCACAGACCGCCAGCCCAGATGCCAAAAGATTTTAACATCCTGGATGTGAAGATGAAGCCAGCCAATATTAAGTTCAAGCCGGATGAGGACAAGACACTTGTACTGCCGGATCTTGGTTACCACACTTGGTACTTGGAAAACTATTTTGAACAGTGCGGCTATAAAAAGAGAAAAACACTGCCAGACTATTCCCGTGAAGTATTGATGAAGGGACGTGCAGAGACCAACTCCAAGGAATATCTGCCGTTCCCAGTGATGTTAGGTCAGATTTTGACCTTGTTGGAAGAGACACCGAAAGAAGAGCAGAAGGATTTGCAGTTCTTGATCCCATTTAACGAGGGTGCAGATGCAGATGGACAGTATGCAAGAGCCGTCCGGACGGTACTGGACCGCAAGGGATATGAGCATGTGGACATTATCGCGCCGATCCTGGAGACACTTCCAGTGACCGCAGATGATCCGGAGCTTCTGATGAAGGCTCTGGTTTGCGGCGACATCCTTTACAGTGCCGAGCCGCATATGCGGGATCAGTGTTACCGCTCTCTGCTTCCAGATGGCAGCCTCCATGAGTGGAAAGACCTGCGCCGCTGGGCGAAGGAGATCGGAGAAGAAAGTACCTCAGCCAAATCACTGGGATTAGTTGGAACCTCTGCCAGCCTGACCAGCTTAAATGAGGGAATCCTGGAGCAGCTGGAGTATGAAGGAATCCTGTGCCGCCGGGCACCGCTGTCTGAGATGATGCTGTTTCTGTGGAAAGAAGCCTCTGGCAATAAAAATGCGACAGAGTTTTTCCAGAAATTGGAAAAACAGCTGTTGGCAATCCATGAGCGCCTGGGAGATAGAAGCAGCTTCAGCCAAGACCTAAGTGGGCTTCAAAAACGTGCCGATGAGTATCTGTCAGACTACTCTGGTGCCAATGGACGATACCGTTATGCAAAAGCACTGGAACTGGGTGAGAACTGCAGCGGTATCCTGATGATGGCACCACGCTATGAAAACACTGCTATGGTGCTGAATATGAGAGGAATCCACGACCACTGCCAGGCACCAGTTTATGACCTGTCCCTGGATGGGGACTTCGACGAGGCAGGATGGGAGAAACTTAGATCCTTCTTGTATTATTGTGAAGTATAACAGGCACATTATGCTTAGTACAGCGAATATTAAGTAGCCACTATGTTGATTAATTTGACTTTTCATATACTGCGTCAATATAGCAGATACTTAATTTTCACTGTACTGGGTACAATATAAATTAAAAAAGGAGACATAAAAAATGACAAGAATTAAGAACATCAACAAAGCAGAAGTCATGGCTTTAAAAGAGCAGGTAGAATACCAGGACGGACAGGTAGTCAGCAAAACACTGGCGCAGAACGAACACGTAAGTGTTACTCTGTTTTCTTTTGACAAAGGCGAAGAGATCAGCACCCATGAATCGGGTGGGGACGCCTTCGTCACCTGCTTGGATGGTATCGGAAAAATCACGATTGATGGCGTTGAATATCTGCTGCACGAAGGAGAATCTATTGTCATGCCAGCAGGCCATCCCCATGCGATATATGGGCAGGAAGCGTTCAAGATGCTTTTAGTAGTTGTATTTTAATCAAACGCAAAATTGACAAAGGAAGGTGATTTTATGAAAGCAACAAAAGTAGATAAGGATCTCTGCATTGGCTGTGGGCTTTGCTGTGGGATCTGCGACGAAGTTTTCCGTATGAACGAGCAGGGAAAGGCGGAAGCGTATCAACCAGCAAACGCTGAAAATCAAGGTGCTGTACAGGAGGCCATCGACTCGTGTCCTGTGTCTGCAATCGCCTGGGAAGATTAATTCAAACGCGTCTATATGCTTTTTTGATTGAGAAGAAACCACATTATTTCAAATTTTAATAGTTTTTAGGAGGTATATTATGGAACAAAAAATGTTTTGCTATCAGTGTCAGGAAACCGCCGGGTGCAAGGGCTGCACCATGTCCGGCGTATGCGGAAAGAAACCTGATGTAGCGGCCATGCAGGATCTGTTGGTCTATGTCACAAAAGGAATTTCGGCTATTACGACTGCATTGCGTCAGCAAGGTAAGCAGGTATCTGCCAAAATCAATCACTTGATTACTCTGAATCTGTTCACTACCATTACCAACGCAAATTTTGATAAAGAGAGCATTGAATCAAGAATCCGTGCTACACTGACCGAAAAGGAAGTTCTGCTAAAGCAAGTTACCAATCTGACTGTTCTGCCTGAAGCCGCAAAATGGAACGGATCTGAAAACTGGGAAGAAAAAGCCAGAACTGTCGGTGTTCTTTCTACCGAAAACGAGGATATTCGCTCTCTGCGCGAGTTAATCACCTACGGTTTGAAGGGACTTTCCGCTTACTCGAAGCACGCAAATGTGCTGTTGAAGGACAACGATGAAGTTGACGCATTTCTTCAGAAAGCACTGGCTGCCACGCTGAATGACAACCTTAGTGTAGAAGATCTGATTGCTCTAACAATGGAAACAGGAAAATACGGAGTATCCGGTATGGCAATGCTGGATAAGGCTAACACAGACAGCTATGGAAACCCCGAAATTACAAAGGTAAATATCGGTGTCAGAAAGAACCCCGGCATTCTGGTATCCGGCCACGACCTGCGCGATTTGGAAATGCTGTTAGAACAGACACAGGGAACTGGAGTGGATGTGTATACGCATTCCGAGATGTTGCCAGCTCATTATTATCCCGCTTTCAAAAAATATCCTAACTTTGTTGGTAATTATGGGAATGCTTGGTGGAAACAAAAAGAAGAATTTGAATCCTTTAACGGTCCTATTCTAATGACAACCAACTGCATTGTTCCTCCTAAGGATAGTTACAAAAACAGACTTTACACTACCGGCGCTGCGGGATATCCGGGATGTACACATATTCCGGGAGAAATTGGCGAACAAAAAAATTTTTCTGCGATTATTGAGCATGCAAAAAAATGTGTCGCTCCGAGTGAAATCGAAACCGGTGAAATCATCGGCGGATTTGCCCATGCGCAGGTTCTGGCTTTGGCAGATAAAGTTGTAGAAGCTGTAAAAAGCGGTGCAATCAAAAAGTTTGTGGTTATGGCGGGCTGTGATGGTCGAGCAAAGAGCCGCGACTACTATACAGAATTTGCTAAGGCTCTGCCGAAGGACGCTGTCATCCTTACTGCCGGTTGTGCAAAATATAAATATAACAAGTTGTCTTTAGGCGATATCAATGGCATCCCGCGTATTCTGGATGCAGGTCAATGCAATGATTCCTATTCCCTTGCTGTAATCGCCTTGAAACTCAAAGAGGTCTTTGGGCTTGACGATATTAACGATCTGCCAATTATCTATAATATCGCATGGTACGAGCAAAAAGCTGTTATCGTTCTTCTGGCTCTTTTATATCTTGGTGTGAAGAATATCCACCTTGGCCCTACACTTCCGGCATTTCTCAGCCCGAATGTTGCAAAGGTCTTGGTCGAGAACTTCGGCATTGCAGGAATTGGCACCGTGGAAGAGGATATGGAGAAGTTTTTCGGTATTAACGCATAAATAATACTCCGTCAAAAAAATAGATCCAACAGGCATAAAGAAACCTCGGAAACCCTTGTAAAATGGGCATTTTTTTAACAATCATGTTAATAATTTTTCCTTTCTGAAATTGTATTCAATTATACACAAGAAAATGAAATTTGGGTAGTGCTTTTTTTGAAAAAATGGTTTATATTATAAACAGGTTGATAAAAATGTACAAAAAAGTATATGGATTTTATCAAAAATAGAGCACTTTGGTGGTGCTTAATATAAAAGGAGGGAACGAAATGGGAATTTTAACCTTTAAGGGTGGTGTTCATCCTTATGACGGAAAAGAATTATCCAAGAACAGTCCGGTAGTGAAATATCTGCCAAAGGGAGATATGGTATATCCTCTTTCCCAGCATATCGGTGCTCCGGCTGCAGCGATAGTTCAGAAGGGAGACCATGTGCTCGCAGGACAGAAGATCGCAGATGCTGCGGGGTTTGTCTCATCACCGATCCATTCGTCTGTTTCCGGTACGGTAAAAGGAATCGAACCGCGCCTGACAGCAACAGGTTCTATGGTCAATTCCATTATCATTGAGAATGACCAGCAGTATGAAAGTGTGGAATTTACTCCTGCACGTCTGGAAGATCTTTCGAAAGAGGAAATTCTGGCGAGAATTAAAGAAGGCGGAGTTGTGGGAATGGGCGGCGCCGGATTCCCCACACAGGTAAAGCTTGCGCCAAAGGAACCGGACAAGATCGATCATATCCTTGTAAACGGTGCCGAGTGTGAACCCTATCTTACCAGTGACTACAGAAGAATGCTGGATGACTCTGAGAAGCTGATCGAGGGCTTAAGAGTTATGCTGAAGCTCTTTGACAATGCGAAGGGATACATCTGTATTGAGGATAACAAGCCTGACTGTATTGCGAAACTGAAAGAAATGGTAAAAGATATTCCACGTATTGAAGTAGCAGAGCTGATGACCAAGTACCCACAGGGTGGTGAGCGTTTCCTGATCAAGGCTGTCACAGACAGAGAGATCAACTCTGCCATGCTTCCGGCAGATGCAGGATGCGTAGTTGATAACGTAGATACCGTAATTGCTGTTTATGAAGCCGTTATCCTTGGAAAACCTGTTATGGACCGTATCGTGACAGTAACAGGACAGGGGATTAAGAATCCGCAGAACTTTGATGTCCTTTCCGGAACAGATATGGCAGAGCTGATTGAAGCTGCCGGCGGACTGACAGACAATGTATCCAAAGTAATTTCAGGTGGTCCTATGATGGGATTTGCCATGTATGACACTCATGTACCATGTATTAAGACAAGTTCCGCATGTCTCTGTCTGGAGAAGGATGATGTGGCAGATGCCGAACAGACTGCATGCATTAACTGCGGCAGATGTGTAGGAGTCTGTCCCGGCCATGTCATTCCTGCAAGACTTGCAACCTTTGCAGAGCATGGTGACATGGAGAGCTTCCAGAAATTTGATGGTATGGAGTGCTGCGAATGTGGCTGCTGCAGTTATATCTGCCCTGCCAAGCGTCCGCTGACCCAGATGATCAAATCTATGCGTAAGATGGTTCTGGCAAGCCGTAAGAAAAAGTAAAAGGGGGACATCGTAATGGATCAGATGTTACATGTATCATCCAATCCCCATGTCCGGGATAAGATGACAACAAGCAAAATCATGCAGCTTGTGGTACTGGCGCTTCTGCCGACCACACTGTTTGGAATTTATAATTTTGGCCTTCGTGCCTTACTGGTAGTAGTGATCACCGTCGCTTCCAGTGTATTCTTTGAGTGGATTTATGACAAGCTGATGCATAAGAAGAACACAATTACAGACTTCAGTGCAGTTGTTACAGGTTTATTACTTGCATTAAATATGCCTGCATCAATTCCGCTCTGGATGCCTGTACTTGGCAGTGCATTTGCGATCATCGTTGTAAAACAGCTCTTCGGTGGTCTGGGACAGAACTTCATGAACCCGGCACTTGCAGGAAGATGTTTCCTGATGATCTCTTTCGCAGGAAAGATGACAGATTTCGCAGTAAGCGACAGCTTCAGAGGTGTGGTAGATACTGTATCCGGTGCAACTCCTCTGGCAGCTCTGAAACAGAATGGATTTACAGACAGTTCTGTATCTGTATTACATATGTTTATCGGTGATATCCAGGGAACTATCGGTGAGACTTCTGCCCTTGCGATCCTGATCGGAGCAGCAATCCTTCTGGTTTTCAAGGTGATCGATCTGAAGATTCCGCTTACCTATATTGGAAGTTTCGCAGTATTTGTAATCCTTTACATGCTTGGAACAGGCAAGGGATTTGACGTGAACTATCTGTTCAGCCACATCTTCGGCGGTGGTCTTATGCTTGGTGCATGGTTTATGGCTACAGACTATGTCACAACACCGATCACACCAAGAGGACAGTATGTATACGGTGTCTGTCTTGGTGTACTGACTGCGGTCTTCCGTCTCTTCGGCGGTTCCGCAGAGGGCGTATCCTATGCGATCATTTTCTGCAACCTGTTAGTTCCGATGATCGAACGTGTGACTCGTCACCCGGCATTTGGGAAAGGGGGCAAAAAGGCATGAGTAACAGAATTATCAAAGATACCATAGCCATTACAGTGATCACACTGGTGGCAGGACTTGCCCTTGGTGTAGTCCAGGATATTACGGCAGATCCTATTGCAAAGCAGGAAGCACAGGCGAAACAGGATGCGTATAAGGCAGTATTTGCAGATGCGGACAGCTTTGAGACAGTGGATGTGGATGCGGATGCCATGCAGTCTTATCTGGATGAGAACGGATATGCAGCACAGTCCATAGATGAGACTATGCTTGCCAAGGATGCTTCAGGCAATGAACTGGGATATGCATTTACAGTAACCACTTCCGAGGGTTACGGCGGAGATATCCAGTTTGCAATGGGTATCCAGGATGACGGTACCTTAAATGGAATTTCCATTCTTTCTATCGGTGAGACCGCAGGTCTTGGTATGAGAGCAAACACAGATGCATTTAAGGATCAGTTCAAAGATAAGAACGTAGACAAATTTGAATATACAAAGACCGGTGCCACAGCGGATGATCAGATCGATGCGTTAAGTGGTGCCACTATTACAACGAATGCCATGACAAACGGTGTTAATGCCGGATTATGTGCATTCCAGTATGAGAAAGGGGGAAATCAGTGATGAAACCAAACACACCTGCTGAACGTTTATATAACGGAATCATCAAAGAAAATCCTACCTTTGTACTGATGCTTGGTATGTGTCCTACACTGGCTATCACCACATCTGCAACCAATGGTATCGGAATGGGACTTACTACAACAGTGATCCTTGCAGCATCCAACTTAATGATCTCTCTTCTGAGAAACTTTATTCCGGACAGAGTGCGTATGCCTGCATTTATCGTAGTTGTTGCTTCCTTTGTAACAGTTGTACAGCTTCTTTTACAGGGATTTATCCCAAGTCTGTATGACTCCCTTGGAATCTATATTCCTCTGATCGTGGTTAACTGTATCATCCTTGGACGTGCAGAAGCATATGCATCCAAGAATAAACCGATTGCCTCTCTGTTTGATGGTATTGGTATGGGTCTTGGATTTACCTTAAGTATCACCTGTATCGGTGCAGTACGTGAGCTGATCGGCGCAGGTTCTCTGTTCGGACATCAGATCCTTCCTCTGGCAGATGCTGCAGCAGGTAAGGCTGGTTATGAACCGATCACAATCTTTATCCTGGCACCCGGAGCATTCTTTGTTCTGGCAGCGCTTTCTGCATTACAGAACAAATTCAAAATCGGTGCAGCCAAACGTGGCATTGATCCAAGTAATCCTGATTGCGGCGGAAGCTGTGCAGCCTGTGGCAATACCATGTGTAAGGGAAAAAGGGGGTAATGGATTATGAAAGAACTTTTGATCATACTTGTAAGCTCAGCGATTGTAAATAACGTAGTCCTCAGCCAGTTCCTTGGCCTCTGTCCTTTCCTTGGTGTTTCCAAGAGTGTTGAGACAGCAGCCGGCATGGGCGGTGCGATCATCTTCGTTATTACACTGTCATCTTTTGTGACAGGTATTATTTACAATGCTATCCTGGTTCCTACGAACCTGACTTATCTGCAGACTATCGTATTCATCCTGCTGATCGCGGCGCTGGTACAGTTTGTAGAGATGTTTCTTAAGAAGACAATGCCTTCCCTGTATCAGGCACTTGGTGTGTATCTTCCACTGATCACAACAAACTGTGCGGTTCTTGGCGTTGCCCTTACAAACGTGCAGAAAGAGTATAATGTTCTTCAGGGAACAGTGAACGGATTTGCAACAGCAGTGGGCTTTACTATTTCCATCGTGCTGATGGCTGGTATCCGTGAGAAAATCGCATACAATGACATTCCAAAATCCTTCCAGGGATTCCCTACAGTTCTGCTGACAGCCGGACTGATGGCAATTGCCTTCTTCGGATTTTCAGGACTGATTTAAGGAGGGGACTGGTATGAATATAGGAGCAATTATCGCGGCAACTGTACTGGTTGCGGCAGTAGGCCTTTTTATCGGTGTTTTCCTTGGCGTTGCCGGTAAGAAGTTTGCTGTGGAAGTGGATGAGAAGGAAGTTGCTGTTCGTGAGGCGCTTCCCGGTAATAACTGCGGTGGCTGTGGTTATCCCGGCTGTGATGGTCTGGCAGCAGCGATCGCCAAAGGTGAGGCACCTGTAAATGGATGTCCGGTAGGCGGTGAGCCTGTCGGAAAAGTAATCGCAGCGATCATGGGACAGGAAGTTGTGGAGACTACCCGTCAGGTGGCGTATGTGAAGTGTGCGGGTACCTGTGAGAAGACGAAGGATAATTATGAGTATACAGGTGTGGAAGACTGTGAGATGATGGCTTTCATTCCCGGTGGCGGTGCGAAGTCCTGTACTTATGGATGCCTTGGTTTTGGAAGCTGCGTGAAGGCCTGTCCGTTTGGGGCGATTGATGTTGTGAACGGTGTGGCGGTTGTTGATAAGGAGGCTTGTAAGGCCTGCGGTAAGTGTGTTGCCAAGTGTCCGAAGCATCTGATCGAGCTTGTGCCCTATGAGCAGACTACGTTTGTGCAGTGTAGTTCTCATGCGAAAGGTAAGGCTGTTACTTCTGCGTGTGAGGTTGGCTGTATCGGATGTAAGAAGTGTGAGAAGACTTGCCCGAATGGGGCGATTACGGTTGATAATTTCTGTGCGCATATTGATTATAGTAAGTGTACGAATTGTGGGGCTTGTAAAGAGGTTTGTCCGAGACATATTATTCAGTAATGAGAGAAAGAACTGCTGTGTGAAGGCATGGCGGTTCTTTTTTTTTCGATTAAGGGACGCGAATATATGTTTGCGTTATGGGGTGGGATGTGGTATGATGAATCGGAAGTGATGAATTTGGGACGGAGGATGTATCATGATTGCGTTTGTTCATGGAATGGCTGTGGATATGACTGAGAGCTCGGTGGTTGTTGAGGCCGGGGGGATTGGTTATGAGATATATATGACGGGGGCAGATTTGTCTGAGATTCGTATGGGGGAGGATGTGAAGGTCCATACTTATTTTAGTGTGAGAGAGGATGCCATGAAGCTGTATGGGTTCAGGGCTAAGGATGATCTGCAGATGTTTAAGCTGCTTCTTGGCGTGAATGGTGTGGGGCCGAAGGCTGCGCTGGGGGTTCTGGCGGGGATTACAGCGGATGAATTGAGGTTTGCAATTCTTTCGGATGATGTGAAGACGTTGTCGAAGGCTCCGGGTATCGGGAAGAAGACGGCTCAGAAGCTGATTCTTGAGCTGAAGGATAAGATGAAGCTGGAGGATGCGTTTGAATTGAAGCTGGCTCATGAGCAGGAGAGGGCAGCAGTGGGAGCCGGTGAGGTTTCAGATGGCAGGCAGGAAGCTGTTGAGGCTCTGGTTGCGCTGGGATACAGCAGTGCGGATGCGCTTCGTGCGGTGCGTAAGGTTACGGATGTGCCGTCGGATGATGTGGAAGGTCTTTTGAAGGCTGCACTGAAGAATTTTTAACTGAAGCAGGACTTTACGCTCTGGTAGATTGGATTGCCTGTATTGTTATAGAATTGTTATAGGTTAGGATGGGTAACAGATGGAGAAACGTATTATAACTACGGATGTGACGGAGGAGGATTTTTCTCTGGAGGGGAATCTCCGGCCGCAGACGTTGGATGATTATATTGGTCAGGAGAAGACCAAGAGTACTTTGAAGGTTTATATAGAGGCTGCGAAGCAGAGGCATGATGCATTGGATCATGTTTTGTTTTATGGTCCTCCGGGGCTTGGTAAGACTACTCTTTCGGGGATTATTGCCAATGAGATGGGGGTTCATATGAAGGTGACTTCCGGGCCGGCTATTGAGAAGCCGGGGGAGATGGCTGCGATCCTTAATAATCTGCAGGAGGGAGATATTCTGTTTGTGGATGAGATCCACCGCCTGAACAGGCAGGTGGAGGAGGTCCTTTATCCTGCTATGGAGGATTATGCTATTGATATTATGATCGGGAAGGGAGCTTCTGCCAGGTCTATACGTCTGGATCTGCCGAAGTTTACACTGGTGGGGGCGACTACCAGGGCAGGACTTTTGTCTGCACCTCTTCGTGACCGTTTTGGTGTGATGCATCATCTGGAGTTTTATACTCATGAGGAGCTTAAGACGATCATCATCCGTTCTGCTCAGGTTCTTGGAGTGGAGATTGATGAGAAGGGTGCGGCTGAGATTGCCAAGAGATCCAGGGGAACTCCGAGGCTTGCCAACCGTCTGCTGAAGAGGGTTCGTGATTTTGCGCAGGTGAAGTATGATGGACGGATTACTTATGATGTGGCGTGTTTTGCGCTGAATCTTCTGGAAGTGGATCAGTATGGTCTGGATAAGATTGACAGAAGGATTCTTCAGACTATGATCGTGAATTTTCAGGGTGGTCCTGTGGGACTGGAGACTCTGGCTGCGGCGATAGGGGAGGATTCCGGTACGCTGGAGGATGTGTATGAGCCTTATCTGCTGCAGAATGGATTCCTGAACCGTACGCCGAGAGGACGTATGGCATCGGCGCTTGCGTATGAGCATCTGGGCTATCAGATGCCGGAGAAAAACTGAAGTTAAGGGCGTAAAAATATAAAAAAGTAAAAGTTTTTTAAAAATTCCTATACATTTCGACTGCTTTCGAGTATAATGAAGTAAATGTCCGGGGTTCCGGGCAGATTGAAGGAAGATACAGGAGGCTCGTACGGATGGCGGTCAAAAATACAGCAAAGGTAATCATAGGTGGTAAGATTATTACGCTGGGAGGCTATGAATCGGAAGAATATTTTCAGAAAGTAGCATCCTATATAAATAAAAAGATGGATGAGTTAAGTGCTATGCCGGGTTACAGCAGACAGCCCATGGAGACCAAGCATACACTTATCAGCCTGAATATTACAGATGACTATTTTAAGGCAAAGAAACAGGCGGAGGTTTTTGAACAGGATTTACAGCAGAAGGATCAGGAGATGTATGATCTGAAGCATGAGCTGATCTCGCTTCGTATGCAGATTGAGGAAGCGCAGAAGCATGAACAGGAAGCCCTGGAACAGAAGAGCCTTCTGGAGGGAAAGAATAAGGAACTGGAAAAGCAGATTGATGAGCTGCTGAAATAACAGAGGGGGGATTACTTCGGTGATTTCCCCTTTATGATTTGTTTCATATGTATTCGATTTGAATATTATAGCAATGCTCATAAATAATGCATTTAAGATGACTGTTATAGAAAACGTGAGGTATAGAATTGAGAAGAGAAGAGATTGAACTTCTGGCACCTGCCGGTTCCTATGAGGGATTTGAGGCAGCGATCGGTGCAGGTGCAGATGCGGTTTATGTAGGGGGAGCAGCCTTTGGCGCGCGGGCCTATGCGAAGAATTTCGGAGAGGAAGAGCTTTTGCGTGCCATTGATACTGCTCATATCCATGGCAGGAAACTTTATCTGACAGTGAATACGCTGTTGAAGAACAGGGAACTGTCTGAACAGTTGTATGATTATCTGCTTCCATATTATAAGGAAGGTCTGGATGCGGTGATCGTTCAGGATATGGGTGTGTTTAAGATGATCAGGGAGATGTTTCCGGGTATGCATCTTCATGCCAGCACGCAGATGACTGTGACAGGTCCGGAGGGGATGAAGTTTCTGGAAGAACAGGGTGCTTCCAGAGTGGTAACTGCCAGAGAACTTTCCCTTGAGGAAATCCGGAGGATGCATGAGACAAGTCCTATCGAGATTGAATCTTTTATCCATGGAGCTTTATGTTACAGTTATTCGGGACAGTGCCTGATGAGCAGTATCCTGGGTGGAAGAAGCGGTAACAGAGGAAGGTGTGCACAGCCTTGCCGTCTGCCTTACCAGACAGCGCTTTGTTGCGGGGAAAATGGCAGACGGTCAGAGAAAAGGAAAGCGCAAGAACTATGTCCTCTGAGTCTGAAAGATATTTCTACGATAGAGATTCTTCCGCAGATTCTGGAGGCTGGTGTTACTTCTCTTAAGATAGAGGGCAGGATGAAGCAGCCGGGATATACAGCAGGGGTAACTTCTGTATATCGGAAGTACCTGGATCTTCTTTTTGAGAAGGGAGCTGAGAATTACAGGGTAGCAGAGGAGGATAAGAGATATCTGCTGGATCTGTTTAACAGGGGAGGTTCCTGTACCGGTTATTATCAGATGCAGAATGGTCCGTCCATGATGGCATTCAGCAATGAGAAGAAAACAGGAGATGTCAGTCCTGTATTAAGAAAAAAGAAAGAAAAAATTCAGGGAACATTCATTCTTTTTCCGGGAAGTCCTGCTATACTGGATGTGTCATGCAGGGGAATCCATGGATTTGCGTCTGTGGGTGAGGTACAGTATGCGCAGAACCAGCCGCTGACAGAGGAGCGCATCCGTTCACAGATGGAGAAGCTTGGAAATACAGAATATGAGTGGGAAAATCTGGAAATCCAGATGGATGAGAATATTTTTATCCCGATGAAAATGCTGAATGAGGCGAGAAGAGAGGCACTGGAATCTCTGGAAAATGAATTGCTCAAACCATATAAGAGAGAAGAAAATAATGGGAAGAAACGCTTATCAGAGGATGCCGGAAGAAAAGCAGATTCGCCAAAGCAGAAAAATCTTCCGATTTATATTTCCTGTGAAGAAAAATCCACTGCACTGGCGTTATATAAAAGAGAGGGGATACATGGAATGTATCTGAACGCTGATGCCATGGAGGTCTGCCTGGATGACTGTGTAAGCAGAGGAATGGAGATGTATCTGTCTCTTCCGCATATTATGAGAGGTGAGATGCCCCGGGAGCTTCTCACCAGGATCAGAGAGTGGATGGACAGAGGAATGACAGGATTTCTGGTAAGAAATCTGGAGACTTTTGCAGTTCTGCGAAAGGCAGGTCTGGCTGAGAAATGTGTTCTGGATCACAGTATGTATACATGGAATGATGAAGCTGCTGATTTCTGGAAAGACCAGAAAGTCCTCAGAAATACGGTACCGCTTGAGCTGAACGAAGGGGAAATCCGCCACAGAGATAACCGGGACAGCGAGATGCTGATCTACGGATATCTGCCTCTTATGATATCGGCCCAGTGTGTGCATAAAAATCTTTACGGATGTAATCATAAGGAAGAAGGGGTAGCTTTAAAAGACCGTTACGATAAAGAATTTACGGCGAAATGTATATGTAACCCATGGAAAACTGAGAATACAGATTTCTGTATACCCTGCTATAATATCATTTACAACAGTATCCCTTACGGCCTGTTGAAAGAGAAATCACAGATAGACAGACTTGGTGTCTCTTCCCTGAGACTTGCATTTACCATTGAGAAGCCTCAGGATGCGGTGAAGATATATGAAGAGTTCAGAGATGTTTATCGTGATGGGAAGAATCCTCCGAAACGGGAATATACAAAGGGACATTTTAAAAGAGGAGCCGAGTAAGGCATATGATTAATGTAATTGTAGAATTATCCAAGTATGTGATCCTTACCCTGATGGTGATTTATACCTTTCACTGTTTCTATCTGGTGAAACAGCAGAGTGAGGAGGAGAGAAACGAATCGCTGCGCCAGCAGCTGATGCTTATCTTTTTTATGGATTTCACTGCGTTTCTGGTCATCTACCTGAAGACAGGTAAGTTTCAGGTCGTGTTGTTTTATGTCGAAATGATGGCATTTTTTGCGGGAATCCAGATTTTGTACAGGATTTTTTATAAGAAAGCATCGATTTTACTGCTCAACAATATGTGCATGCTTCTCAGCGTAGGATTTATTATGCTGTGCAGGCTGGATGTTTCCACAGCTACCAGACAGCTGGTGATTGTGGCAGGCGTGAATGTGGTGGCATTGATCGTACCTGTCCTGATCAGGAAGATGAAATTTCTCAAGGACCTGACATGGGTTTATGCGGGAATCGGAATCGTTTTGCTGGCGGCGGTATTTGTGCTTGCAAAGACAAGCTATGGAGCAAAACTTTCCCTGATGGGAATCCAGCCTTCAGAGGCGATAAAGATTACATTTGTGTTCTTTATGGCGGCATTGCTGAGAAAAGGTGCTGATTTTTCAAAAGTGGTCCAGGCTACGGTAGTGGCGGGACTGCATGTGGGGATTCTTGTACTTTCCAGAGACCTTGGAAGTGCAGTGATCTTCTTTGCGGCATATCTTGTGATGATTTATGTGGCATCCAGAAATGTGGGATATCTGGCACTTGGTCTTGCAGGCGGATCTGCAGGGGCAGTTGTCGCATATCATCTGTTTGGCCATGTGCGTCAGAGAGTGACAGCCTGGAAGGATCCTATGGCGGTATATCAGAATGAAGGATACCAGATCGTCCAGTCACTGTTTGCCATTGGAACCGGCGGATGGTTTGGAATGGGATTGTGTCAGGGTTCGCCTGAGAAGATCCCTGTTGTCAAGAATGACTTTATATTCAGTGCAATCTGTGAGGAACTGGGTGGGATTTTTGCAATCTGCCTGATCTTGGTATGTATGAGTTTCTTTTTGATGATCGTAAATATTGCGCTTAAGATTAAGAAACCATTCTACAAACTGATCGCACTTGGACTTGGTACGGAATATGCATTTCAGGTATTTCTGACAATTGGCGGAGCAACGAAATTTATCCCTATGACAGGTGTAACTCTTCCTCTGGTCAGCTATGGAGGAAGTTCTGTCGCGTGTACAGTACTGATGCTGGCGATCATTCAGGGATTGTATATTTTGAGAGAAGATGAGGACGAAGAAATTGAGAGATATCGAAGAAAAGGAACGGCGCAGAGAGTTGAAGAAGCGCCAGAAGCGCAAAGCCCGGGAGATTTCTGAAAAGAGAAGGCCCCGTAACAGAGAGTATACACTGGTATCCTGCTTTTTTGTGCTGATCTTTGTCAGTATGATCGGATATCTGATCTACTTTAATTATGCAAAGAGCGATGATTTTATCAATAGTCCCTATAATACAAGGCAGGATACTTTTTCAGACAGGGTTGTAAGAGGTAAGATCATATCTGCAGATGGGCAGGTGCTTGCCCAGACCAATGTTTACGAAGACGGAACAGAGGAACGTACTTATCCCTATGCAAATATGTTCGCTCATGTAGTCGGATATGACACTAATGGAAAAAGCGGACTGGAATCAGAGGCGAACTTCCAGCTTCTGACTTCTCATGAATTTTTCCTGAACCAGATGAAAAATGAGTTTAAGAATCAGAAAAATACGGGTGATTCTGTGATCACGACGTTAAACGCAGATCTTCAGTCAACTGCCTATAATGCACTTGGTGACAGGAGAGGGGCGGTTGTTGCCATAGAACCCTCTACAGGTAAGATTCTGGTGGAAATGAGCAGACCGGACTTTGACCCGAATACTATTTCCCAGAACTGGGACACACTGGTAAATGATTCCAATGACAGCAGTCTGTTGAACAGAGCTACAAACGGAGCCTATCCTCCGGGATCTACATTTAAGGTGGTAACCGCCCTGGACTATTTCAGAACCAAGGGCAGTTTGGAGGGATTTTCCTATCTCTGTGAGGGAAGTATTACCAGAGAAGATCACACGATCAGGTGCTATGGCGGAACTGTTCATGGACAGGAAGATTTTTACAGTGCTTTTGCCAATTCCTGTAACAGTGCATTTGCAGAGATCGGAACCATGCTCGGAGGCAACTCTCTGAAAAAAACAGCCGAGGATCTTCTTTTTAATAAGAGTCTTCCGCTTTCTTCCTATAAAAAGAGTACTTTTACATTAAATGGAAAATCTTCTGTTGCAGAGGTTATGCAGACTGCCATCGGACAGGGTAATACGTTGGTATCACCTATGCATATGGCGCTGATTACCAGTGCGATCGCCAATGGCGGGGAGCTCATGAAGCCTTATCTCATTGATTCTGTTGTAAGTTCAGACGGAGAGACAGTGAAGACAACAGAGCCGGAGAACTATAAACGTCTGATGACAACAAATGAGGCGAATATCCTTGGAAAGCTTATGAAAGGTGTTGTGGAAAACGGAACCGCATCGGCTCTGAACGGAAGAGGATATACAGTGGCAGGCAAGACCGGATCAGCGGAATTTGATGAGAATGGTTCCAGTCATTCCTGGTTTATCGGTTATTCCAACGTGGATGATCCGGATCTGGTAGTTGCGATCATTGTTGAGAATGGCGGTACCGGAAGTGAAGCAGCAGTGCCCATCGCAGAGCAGATATTTGATGCGTATTATTATGATAAGCAATAATAAATTCCATGTTGCAGGCAATCTGGAATGAATTTTGGCTACGTTACTGTGAACGGAGTGAACAGTAACTAATTAATCGGTAATATGTTATGAAATGATATTTATAGCTTGCGGGTTTGGAAAAAAAGAGATATACTATACTCAGTTTATAATACCACGCAAAACAGGAGGGATTGCATTATGATAGAAGCAACGAGCTGTGGCGGTGTGGTAATTCATCGGGGTAAGATTCTTACTTTGTATAAATCTTACAGGAACCGTTATGAGGGCTGGGTATTGCCGAAAGGAACAGTGGAACCAGGCGAAACGCATGAACAGACAGCATTGCGGGAAGTGATGGAAGAGGCTGGAGTGCGTGCGACCATTGTGAAATACATCGGAAAGAGCCAATATAACTTTACCGTTCCGGAGGACGTGGTTTTCAAAGAGGTACACTGGTATCTTATGACTGCGGATAATTATCATAGTAAGCCCCAGAGAGAGGAGTTTTTTGTAGATTCCGGATATTATAAATTTCATGAGATCTATCATCTGCTGAGGTTTTCAAACGAGAAACAGATCGTAGAGCGTGCTTATCAGGAATATCTGGAGATGAGAAGCAATGGACTTTGGGGAAAACAGCATAAGTATTATTAACGAGAGAACAGGGCTGTGTTTTTTTGCAACGCAGCCCGGTTTAAATTTTGGAGAAAATGGAAATACTGTAACTGAAGTGGTATAGAAACGGGAGAGGGTGTAAGATGCTGAAATGGCAGGAGAATTTTCTTGCAGGGGAATCTGTAAAGGATCCTGAGAAGATAAAAAAGAAACTGAACAGCGGAAAACCGGTTCTGGGCATTTATCTCCTTACTCTGTCAGAGAATCCTGTGAATCTGATGGATATTATTCCTGCAGCAATGCTGATACAGAAGAGCTTTTATGGAATCTGTCCGAAGATCATAGGAATGGCGAAGGGCAAAGAGGAAGCCCTGGAGATGGTGCGAAGTCTGATCGATGAAATGTACAGGGAAACGGGAACCTTCGCAACAGCTGAATATATAGAAAACAGGTGAGAATATGTTACATATTTTATGGCTGATCCTTAAATTTATACTGATCATCCTGGGAATTCTGCTGGGCCTTCTTTTACTGGCAGTTCTTCTTGTACTGTTCTGTCCTGTAAGATATAAGGCATCAGCTGTCAAGGCAGAAGGTGGCTGGAAACAGACAGAGGGAGAGGGTATCGTAAGCTGGCTGTTTCATGGGATTTCGCTGAGAGCGGAATGGAAAGATCAGCAGATGGAGATATCCTTTCATCTGTTTGGAATTCCTGTAGACAAGTTGTTGAAAAAACGGCAGGAGAAGAGGGCTGTAACAAAGAAATCCGGGAAAAATCCGGAGAAATCCGGCGCAGAAAAGGTATCTGTATCCGGCATAGACGGAAACAGGGAAGAAGAGCATAAAAAATCAGTGGTTGATCACCCGAAATCAGAGAATATGGAGACTGAGGATCTGAAAACAGACAGAAATTCAGCTTCAGATACATCTGCTGATACAGAGAGGATCAGAAACAGTCAGATATCCGGACAGCAGGAACTGAATGCAGATGATACAGATCGGAATAGTCTAAAGAAGAGGCAGTTTTTTATAAAAAGGATCTATGACCGGATCCGAAATATATTTCAGTCGATTCGTACAAAACTGCAAAATATCCGCAGGACATTCGGGAAGATTAAGAAGAATGTGTCCTGGTGGAAGGCGTTTATAGAACATCCCAGAGTGACAGCTGCCAGAAAACTTGTATGGAAACATGGAAAATTTTTGCTTAAGCATATTTTTCCTACAAGGATAGAAGGGCAGGTTACTTTTTCTTTTGAAGATCCGGCTCTGACAGGTGCGGCACTTGCTGTACTTGGGATGACAATTCCATTTCACAAAAACTGTATACAGATCAATCCCCGTTTTGACAGTGAGAATTATCTGTATGGAAACATCAGGGCAAAAGGCAGGATCTACGGATTTGTTCCTGTGCGGGCAGCAGTGAGTATTTATTTCAATAAAAATATAAAATACGTTATAAAACGTTGGAAAACCAGGAGGGCATGACCATGGCAAATGAAAACAATTTTAAAGAAACCGTAAATTCATTATTCAAGGGAATGGACAGTTTTATTTCTGCGAAAACAGTGGTAGGAGAGGCAATCCATGTAGGCGATACGATCATTCTTCCTCTGATGGATGTATCTTTCGGTGTAGGTGCCGGTGCTTTTTCCGGAGAGAAGAAGGATAACGGCGGCGGCGGAATGGCAGGAAAGATGACTCCCTGTGCAGTGCTTGTGATCCAGAATGGAACAACAAAGCTGGTCAATGTGAAAAATCAGGATGGTCTCACCAAGATCCTTGATATGGTTCCGGATTTTGTAGACCGTTTTACCTCCGGAAAAGGTGACGAAGAATCTGTCGGCGAATCAGAAAAATAATTTTTGCATAGACTATAGCAAACCGATGAAAAAGGTGCAGAAGAATTGGAAAAGCTGTTCGGCTTTATGCTGTTTTTCATAGGGATTGGGATGATAATCGGGATGCTGATTGCAGAAAATGTGGTTCTGGTGGTTTCGGCCGGAGTTTTCCTGTTGTTGGGATATCATCTTTTCTGTCATTAACTTTACAGAAGATTGCGAATATCCCGTTTGACATATGAAATAAAAAAAGACTGTCAGCTCAGGCAGAATATTCGGTAAAGAATATCTGAACAGAGGGACAGTCTTTTTTGCAAAAAAATACCCCTGTTGCAACAGGGGTAATGGTGTTATTATGCTCTTTCTACTTTACCGGATCTTAAGCAAGAAGTACATACATATGTCTTTCTAGCTCCACCCTCAGCAGTCTTGATTTTAACGGATTTTACGTTAGATTTCCACATTTTATTGGATCTTCTATGTGAATGACTTACATTATTTCCGAAATGAGCAGCTTTCTCACAGATTGCACATTTAGCCATGATAGCACCTCCTTGACGCTTTATTGTTACTGTCGTGCTGTGTGCATAGCGTCTGAACAGTAACCTTGTGTTCAACAGATTACATTGTAACAGATGAATTGTGCTTTTGCAAGCAAAAAAAGGAAAAAACTCAAAAATTATATTTCTTTTTCTGTGAAAAGAGGTTATAATACACCCTTTAATTTCGCAATCTATTGATTTTACCGCATTTCCAGACGTGAGAAAATTTCTAAAATCGTGATTTTATGACATTTTTAGGACAAATGATAAAAAATCCCCTGCTGCCGGACAAAACTACCCATGCAATTATCACAGTAGTATATTGATTTCCTGATCTGCATATGCTATAATGTCAGCAGACAAGAGAAACAAGAAATCCATGTAGTTCAACTACAGCAAAAGCCCCGAAGTTGCGACCTTCGGGGCTTTTTGTTCCCTATTTGAGATGGAAGGGCTTAAATCCACAGGCTCATTACCGACTATTGGTCACTATCCAACCATTTGATGAGATAATGGCAAATTAAATTACCAATAACATTACCCATAATAGCGACAAAAAGAGAAACAAGAATTTCCATGTAATTCACCTCCTTCCTGTCACCAGTATCGGAGGCGGTAACATAGCAAATATATCATAGTTTAGAACGAATTGGAATAGTAAACCCGGCATGGATTAACGTGCCGGGTGTTTTTATTTATTTCCGAGAAATTGTTTGAAACTATTAACTATACTATCTGAAGGTGATTTATTGTAAGCTTCTAATACTCTGTCACGTTCTTGTTTTGCCTGCTCTTTCCATTTATCATATTCTCTTGAAGTAAGATTTTTTTTGTTGCTATATCGGGCGTACATTCGTTTATAAGCCTTATCATATTCTTTAAGTATAGGATTTTGTTTGCGCTTATTTTTGTAATTGCGATCAGAAAAAACTTGCTGGCATGTTAGTCCAGTATCTTCATAAAGATTATCACAACATTTCCCATTATGACCAGTTAAGATAAAATATTTACCACATACAGCACATTTCCTGATTTTAATTCCCAATTCTAACATTTTAAGAAATTCACAATATAAAGCATCTTTTGGTGTTTCGAATGTATAACCATGAATAATTTCAATTTCTCTATTTTGCCATTCAGGATTTTGATTTACCAGTGTAATGGCTGGTTTAAAAGATGGCGGCGTTTCTGAGGTAAATTCAATGGAGTTTGCATATTTTTTTATTTCATATTCAAGTTGTTCGCGCTTACTATAAGCATATCTAAATACTGTTTTTTCAAGGAATGAAACGCCACTCATAAAATAGGTATAATCAAAACGATTCATGTACTTTTGTAAAGATGTTTTTTGGGGTTCGATATCTAAGTCGAGGCAATAAGTAAAGATAGGGCTATAATAATCTTGTAACGCTTTAAAGTCAAAATCTTGCCCATCTTTAAATTTTTCATAAGAAAGAAAACTATAATCTTGAAAATATGGAATTTGAGAGACAGAGTCTAATAAATACATTGATAGAGCAGCTAATGTATCACCTTCCGTCATTTCAAAATAAATGGGGGCAATGATTGGAAATAAAGAATGAACAGACTCTTCAACAAGGCTTTCAAAGCTTTCATAGTCTTCATCATTATCAAATCTATCGCAGTTAACGCCATAATCATAATGGTTAAACGCAAAAATTGTATTTGCTTTCTTTCTTTCATTATCATATTTTGAAAAATCGTAATTAAGAAAGTCAATCAAAATTTGACCCAGTTTGTATTTAATTGAACCATTTACACCGCATTCATCACGCAATGAATGGTCAATGATAGTTTGATTAATTAAATCATAGGTAAATAATTTGTCAATCATTTTCTCATCCTTTTGAACTATATAAAATTAAAATAATATCAATATCAAAATTCTAACTGAAATTGTTGAAAAAGTCAATGACAATAGATAAAATAAAATATAGATAGATGCAAAAAATAATAAACATCTAGTTCTAATATAAGAAAGGAGAATTTAACTATGAAAGCAGCTGTAGCAATAAACAAAAATGCTAGATACTTGAGGACAGAAGATGCTTGTTCTCAAACAAATTACAGCAGAAATACCTTAATGAAAGTTGCATCAGAAGCAAATGCAGTTGTGCGAATTGGACGAACTGTAAGAATTGATATGCCAGTGTTATACAACTATATTGATGCGGTTTATAAGGTGTAACAATATGAGAGAAGACTTTGAACGAATCCGGCAACAGATTGGCATTGAAGCCGTTGCGGACTATTTATTGCAGAAGCGAGGACGAATGTATATATATCCCGGCGAGAAAACTGGAAGCGTCAAGTTATATCCAGACAGCAATACATTTTACGATTTCGGGCGTGGTGTTGGCGGTGATGTGGTCAGGTTATGGAGTCATATTAAAAATTGTGATTCTTGGACAGCGCTGCAGGAAATCAAGAAAACATTTGGACTTGACACGCCTGATAAGCAATACAGCAGGGATTTAATCAGACAGCAGGAATTGTTAAGACAACAACAAAAAGCCGCTGAAAAGGCCGCTAAACGCGCGTGGGTACGGCAGGTTGACGAATTGAAACAGCAGTGTTCATTCTATCGGGCTATTCTCGATTCTGGCCATTGTGAGCCGTTGTCGTGGGCTTGGTGTGTTGCAAAGAATAACCTAACGACTGCTGCCGGAAAGCTGGATTTACTATGCGGCGTATGACAAAAACAAGAAAGGTGAGAGAGAGCCAATGCAAACGAGTAGCAGGAGAGCCAAACAGATGATTTATGGAAGATTTAAATTTAAGAGACAGCCCCCAGCAATTGAGGGCGAATGTATATGGATCGTTGATTTATGCTTATGATGCAGACGGAAAACCAAAAAAAATAAAGCAACTTATAAAAAATCATGAAATCGTGATGGAAAATGATTCTCGAATAGCTGGAAAAATCAAATACAATGAGTTTTCACATCAGATTTTTTTATTTGGTAACGTTCCCTGGGAAGATAAAAATAACTGTCGCGTCTGGGGAAGCCATGATGATTCAGCTCTATTTTCACTGATTCAATGCGATTATGGTTTGAACAGCCGACAGGATTTTTTTGACGCACTTAAAAATGTAGCTGCGCGCCATAAATTTCATCCAATTAAAGATTTACTTGATTCCTTTCAATGGGATGGACAACCACATATACGTCGCCTGCTGCCAGAATACCTTGGTGCAGAAGATTCAACATATAACTTCGAAATCATGCGTTTATGGATGATTGGAGCAGTTTCGCGAATCTATCAGCCGGGATGCAAATTCGATTATTGTATGATTCTGCAGGGAGCTCAGGGAGTTGGAAAGTCTACGCTGCCAAGACTAATGGCATTAGATGACAGCTGGTTTTCAGATAGTCTCGACAGTCTTGATACAGATCGAAGCGCACAATCATTAATGGGTGTCTGGATTTGCGAATTGGCAGAATTAAAAAGTCTCGCAAGAACAACAGGAGGAATGGAATCCGTAAAAAAATTTTTGACTGCAACACAAGACCGATTTCGTCAACCATACGAGAGACGAGCAGATACATATTTAAGGTCGTGTGTTTTTATGGGGACAACGAACAAAAGTGATTTTTTGAGCGATCAAACGGGAAATCGCCGATTTTTGATTGTGAAAGTAGGAGAGCAAAAGCCTAAGAAAAATTTATTTAATGAATCCGCTATGGGCGATATAAAACAGGCATGGGCGGAAGCTGTTTATATCTGGAAAAACGAAAAAACTACACTTGTACTTCCAGAATCATTGCGGCAGGAAGCCGAACAAGCCCAAAATGAAAATATGGCTGATGATGGAAGTAGCGGAATCATAGTGGCATATCTTGAAGATCAGACAAAAGTTTGTGCTATTCAGATATGGCAGGAAGCGTTAGGGCAATCAGGAACGCCACCAAAATGGAAAGCCGCCGAAATAAACAATGTTGTCTCAAAAGTTCCAGGCTGGGTGAAAATAAAAAATGTTTCGCGATTTGGAAAATTTGGAAGTCAACGAGGTTATGAAAAAGTGCCAACAAACAAGAATGAGTTTGTTACTGTTGACGCTAAAGAGCAAAGTGAACTGCCATTTGACTAATTATGTGGTGAGTTGTTGACAGCATTGTTACATTCAATGTTGACAACGTTGTTGACAGCTCAAACCCTTGTATTTACTTACTTTTTACTATTTGTCAACATTGTCAACAATAAAATAGTAAAAAAGATATAGAGAAGAAAATAAAGGGAAAATAAAAAAATTAAAAGTCTTTTGGAATGTTGACAGACTTTGTTGACATGAGTTTGTTGACGGTAAGGAAATAAGCCTGATAAGACAGAAACCAGCATTTCCTTTTTATCAGGCAAACAAAGAAAGGAGCAGAATTTGGATTTTAAGGAACAGTATTTCGGGATTTGGCAGCAGGTCTGGGGCATTCACAAGAAGTATTTCGGAATCCGGCAGCAGGACGAGGAAACATGGAAAGCCTTAAATAAGAGCTGTGAACAGATAGATCAGCAGTTCGCAGGACGGCCGGAACAGAGGTTTGTACAAGATTTACTGCTGGCGGTCAGCGCGGAATTGGAGCGAAGGAGCAAGGATGGAAAAGAAGCCACAGGAACACAATCTTGATCGCTTCCAGGCGTGGAGCCGGGAGATCATAAAGAATAATCAAAAGAAAGGAAGTAGTACAGATGCACAGAAAGAAAAGAAAAATTAGGAAACAGCCGATATATTGCGGGCAAGACATTAGAAATTGGATTGGATACAGAATTATAGCGGTTCAATCGAACAAATTGGACAGAAACGTGAGAATCACATTAGTAAACAATGATGGTCATGCAGTAAAAGTCTTTTTGGATGACATGTGCATTGATGGTGAATTTTTGCATTATGCGGAAGAGCCACAGACAGTCCGACACGAATAAAAAAAGAACTACATCGAATGGCACCACGAATAAAAAAGAACTACATCGCATGGCATAACGATAAAAAAAGAGCATGACGCACTTTGACATCTATAAAAAAGGAGCAAGCAGGACGCCGACAGTGACACGATAAAAAGATATCCTCTATCAATGCTAAATCTATCGCAGTAAATGACGAATTTTGGTTTTCAGTTTTTAAATTGGAAACTTTATCGCGTCCTGCTGCCGCCGCAAGCGGCTGAACAAGTTCAGATCAGAGTTAGAATTGTCCTGACTGCTGCCAGTTTGTCACAAAATTTGTCACAATCTGGATATTGCAAAAGCAAAGAACCTTATAAATACAGGCTTTTATGGGTAATTATTGTTTTCCATGCAAAAAAACAATACATTATTTGAGCACAGACAGGGCTACAGGCTGGCAGCAGATACCCGGCGAACATCAGCCCGGAGGATATGGGGGCGGGGTCTGTATACAGCCTTCACTGGGCTGAATAACCTGCCAATCCGACCTCGGAAACAAAAAGGCGTCCTATAACAGTAAGCCTTGAAAAAATTTCAAAAAAACAAAAAAGACTCTGAAACACCGTAAAATGCGATTTAAGCGACTTTTGACTAAAGATGGACAATTTACCATGCAAACACGAAAATAGCGTAAAAACGCCAAATAAGAAGAATAAACATCAAGCCTATGTTCTTTATCAGGCGATTAATAGAAAAGGAGAATAAGACAAATGGGAAAATTTGATTGTTATCGAGCATTATTAAAAGATTTTAAAGAAGAGCTGGAGGAGTTATCAAGCAAACAGAGTAACGAGATCAGCAGCGCAAGAAGCAGATTCAAAGAGTCAGCCTTGCCGGATGAATTAAAAAGCATTTCTGCTGAATATGCGCCACTTCTGGAATCTTCCAGACAGAGAGCACTTGCACGACTGGATGGCGTGACTAGCTCCATGCGCACCCGAAACGAGGGAAAATTTTTGCCGGGATTTATTAATACGAATCTTCTGGAAAAAATGAACATTATCGCAAATGCGAATATTAAGCTGACAGAAGAAGAACTAAAGGATATCGCAAGAGAATGTATGAAATCCAAAAGTGATTTTTGCTGCCGGAAACTGTTGGATATTGCAGAAAGAAGTAACTACAAGATGACTTTGCCGAATGAATATGCAGCAAATCAGGTGCTTGACGAAGCTCACAGCAAAATAAAAGAAATTATTCAAAAATATGATGGCTCGACACAACATAATAATACTACAACAGCGGATATGAGAGACGTTAAGTTGGGGATTAAGGGACTATTCCTTGATAAACTGGAACAACAGTACAACAATTCAACTGTTGAAGATATCACTATTTCAAGGCTCGACCCAAAAGAATATTACAAAAAAGAAAATGAAAAAGCCAGAAACGAAGAGATTGAAGTCGTTGAAGTCGGGGACGGTTTGGGAATTAATGCGGAACAAATTGACAAAAAGTCTGCTGCCCGAGAATATGTGAAAAACTATTCTGCAAGGATGCAGGGAGAATCCAACCCAGAATTTGAGTAAACAAGAACGCCCTCGGTGCTGGTATCTGGTGCCGGGGAACTGAAAGGGTGCGCAATGAAAGACAAAGACCAAAAGTGGTACATTGACTTCTTATGTCTGCAATATAAGTACTATAATCCAAATCGTAATGCTGTTGCAGAAGCTTTTCAGCTCGCCAGACAGCACTTGGTAAGTAGTCAGGACGCGTATTTTGCCGTTCAAGAATTGCTGTACAGGTTTTATCGCAAGAAATCTGAACGTCAATTTGAGCAGAGACGTCGTGAAATGGCTAAAACCTACGTTCCGGGATGCCGGGCGAAGTACGATTATCCTCAGTTCAAAGAACTGCCGAAAGATGTTGTTCGAGAAATGAAAGAAATTTTGAAGAAAAAATAAAAAACAGAACCCCCTATTATGCCGCCATGCGTGCCGGGCGGCTGGGGATTCTGCCAAAATATAAAGAAAGGTGATTTTTTATCTAATGCAATTATATCATAACATAATAAAAAATGCAATGAAAAAAGGACTGATAAAACACAGTCCCTAATTCATCTACCCTCAGAATGCGGCTCTTTCTTTTACATTAAATTTAATATGTCAAGGTGAGTTGTATTTATTATAGCATACATAGAACAAACGCGCAAGCACCTTTTTATCAGGCAATATTAAAACACTGGGTCTTTCGGTTCGCGTTCAATCCTCTGATCTACTGCTTTTTTGATGTAGCCGTTGACAGATTCCCCGGCGGCGTCTGCTGCTGCCTTGATTTTTTCGTACTTTTCTTTCTGTACGTCTAGGGGAATGCGCTTAATACTTTTTTCGCGATATTTCGCATTAGCCTTTTTCTGACTATCGGTTAATGTCATGTTACACCTTCTTTCTGTGGGGCGTAAAAATGTTCACACCTCTTCTATCCTATAATGAGTATAGCACAAAATACAATATATGTACACATACAAAATCAATGAATATGTGTACACATATTTAGTAAATGTGCCGATTGATATATGTGTACACATATAGTATAATGAACTTAGTTCATAGGAAGGAGGGAAGTGGACATGAAGCAGGTCACCAATATCAGAAAGGCAGTTTGTACAATGGCTAATGAATTGAGAAAAGAAGGTTATACCTTATCTCAGGCATTCAGAAAAGCGTGGAGACGCATTAAACTCTCTATGAGGATTCGAGCAACGGGAACCACAGCAGGGAATATTCAGGAAAGACTGGGATTCATGAAGCAGTTTCCAATAAATACCATGCAGGCAGAGCTTGTAAGAGAGCCGGAAAACCCATTCGATAAGAACGCCATCAAGATTGTGATTCATTTACGTTCTATTAATCGAAAGACTGTTATTGGTTATGTTCCGAGAGGGCTTGCGGCTGGTCTGGCAGCAGTCATTGACGCAGGAATACAAGCTAAAGTGGAATTACTGCAAATATTGGGCGGCTATAGTTACAAGGAGAGCTATGGTTGCTTATTGGACATCAGCATATGAAGAAAGGAGAAAAAGTCTAAAATGACAGTTTTAGATGTAATTACAATATTTTTAGGCGGGGTAATAAGTACTCTGTTCTATGAATATACACACGGCAAAAAATTATAAGTAAAAACACCCTTACCAGAGCGGCAACTCTGATAAGGGGCAAGTAACCCGCCAATCACGTAAATCGAGGGGCATGAGCATTATAACACACTCATTTCCCTTAAACAATAAAATAAAGGAGAATGAACATGAATTACACACAGTATTATGAGAAGCAGATCACAGAGAAAATTGACCAGGAAGAACGCAAATTATGGCAGGAGTTTTATACAAAGCGTTTGCCGAAAAGAACCGAGAAGTTTAAAAGAAAATATACCGGAAAACCAGAAGAACTGCAAAAAGCTATCGAGGAATTTGAAACCAGAACAGCCGGTGAGTATTCAGAGGTTATTGACGAGAAACTTACAATAATCTGCGGAGATATGCGAGAAAAATTTTATCATGAAATTTTGGCAAAGCTTGACCAGCTTTCCGCGGGTATGCCAGATAAGGCGGACTCTCCAAAACTGGACAATCAGACGATTGCAAGCGAGATTATCACAGATCAGAAAGCCGAGATTGAGAAGCTCAAGGCCGAACTGCAGAAACTCAAAAATGAAAATTTGGATGAAATCAACCGAGACAAAGAAAATGCTATGTTTGAAACCGGAGATTGCATTAATAAACTCAAATGGCTCATTGATAAATTTATAGAACATTATGGATTTTACAACACAAAGAAAATGAGTAGAGACGACGCCTTAGCCTTTGCCTATAATAAAGAAAATATGTGTCAGGAGCTTTTTATTATGTATGATTATGCTTGTAAAACTCAGCAAACTTTTGAAAAATTGGATGAAATGGGGAAATAGCCATGGACTACAAGAATGAAATTATTCAGATGATAAATAGAATCCAGTCGGAGAAAATTCTGCGGTACATTTACCTCTTTATAGCTGACATTCCGAAAAGGTACTGGAGGTAATGTTTATGGACTATAAGAAAGAGCTCATTAAGGTGATAGAGAAGATAAATGATAGAGTACTGGCAGAACGCTTATATGTTTTCGTAAAAAGATTTATTAAAAATTGGGAAGGGGCATGATGTATGAGCTACAAAGAGAAGATTATTGCACTTTTAGATAAAGTTGATGATGAATACATATTGAAAAGGGTTTATAAGCTACTGACATATCTCTATTTGAAAGAAGAATAAACTACAGAGGGCGGCGGTACTGCTGCCCTTGCTCTATTAAAAAGGGTGATTGAATGAACGTAGAAGAATTTTCAGTAATGATGCAGGAACTTGTGGGGGCAGAAGAAGAGCGGTTACAGGTTGGCAGTGATGCCTTTATCAGGCGTGATGCAGAAATCATGGAAATGATAGATAAAGCGAGAGAGGGTGTGAAAAATGGCAAGAGCGAAAAGAACGGATAATAAAGGCCGGGTATTGAAAATTGGCGAGAGTCAAGATAAATCTGGTAGATATGCGTATAAATGGACGGATGCAACAGGGAAAAGAAGTACTGTTTATGCGCTTGATTTACTGGAATTGAGACAAAAAGAAAAACAGATACAACGCGATCTGGAAGAGGGCATCAGTACAAAAGGCGGCGACATA
>ENA-OROX01000852-OROX01000852.1-human-gut-metagenome-genome-assembly--contig:-NODE-852-length-28687-cov-4.426062_pt1 | contig 28687 bp, 31 predicted proteins | sample MGYA00242133_ERZ509058 | MGnify/ENA primary metagenome ERZ509058 (study PRJEB26280, sample SAMEA2338751) | human gut metagenome | biome: human gut; feature: human-associated habitat; material: faeces...
ATTTTGGCTAATACCTTTATTGCTTCCATTACAGATCACTGAACAGATCAGCCTTATACACGCCGTTCTCCAGCATCTTCTTGAAGCTGTCCTTTACAGCTGCGACATCCTCGTGATAGGTCATGCCGTACCAGGTATCGTTGGTTTTCAGAACCTTCACTGACATCTTTCCCTGCTCCAGCAGTTCACCGATGAAGATAGGAATCAGATACTCCGCTTTCAGAGGATTGCCCGGAACTTCTTTCTCGAAGAACTCTTTGAAGCCTTCTTCCAACACATCCAAAAACTCCGGTGTTAATCCCCACATATTCATAGAAACCAGAGAATTCACATCAACAGCCACACCGTCTGCCTCTGCTCCAGCTGCGGTCTTTACGATGTTCTTGGTTTCCACAACCTCTGTCAAGTTTCCATTCTCGTCCATCTTGCAGATACCACGAGTCACGCCACCGTTATCAGACAGCGTGTTCTTCAGAACGAAACCAGCCATGCAGGACTTGCCACCATTCACCAGATACTCATGGACTGCTTTGAAACCTTCTTTGCCATAGTAATCATCTGCATTGATCACAATGAACGGGGTACCAATCACATTTTTCGCTGCAAGCACAGCCTGTCCGGTTCCCCACGGCTTTGTACGGCCTGCCGGAAATTCTCCCGGAATATCGTTGATATCCTGGAAAGCATAGTCCACAGTTACATTATGAGCGGAGCAAATAGAGGCAATGCGATCACCGATGACCTCTTTGAACTCCTTCTCGATATCCTTACGGATAATAAATACCACATGGTTGAAGCCAGCTTCAATCGCATCGTGGATGGAGTAGTCCATGATGATGTGGTTAGCATCATCGACCGGCTCCAACTGTTTTATTCCTGTTCCAAATCGGCTGCCGATTCCGGCGGCCATGATAAGTAATGTTGTGTTCATTTTTTATGTCTCTTTCTAAAAACAAACTTATCTATTGCTGTACATTTTCTCGTAGTAGTTCTGATACTCACCGCTGATGATGGTTTCCCACCACTCACGGTTATCGAGATACCACTGGATGGTCTTCTTGATGCCGTCCTCAAACTTCGTCTCCGGCAACCAGCCCAACTCATTGTGGATCTTAGTCGGGTCGATTGCGTAACGCATATCGTGCCCTTTACGGTCGCCGACATGGGTAATCAGGCTCTCCGGTTTACCCAGCTCCTTGCAGATGATCTTCACGATCTCAATGTTCTGCTTCTCGTTGTGACCGCCAACATTGTAGACTTCGCCAACGCGACCCTTATGGATAATCAGGTCAATGGCCTTACAATGATCTTCCACATACAGCCAGTCGCGGACATTCAGTCCCTCGCCGTAAACAGGCAGCGGCTTATCAGCCAGTGCGTTGGCAATCATCAACGGAATCAGCTTCTCCGGGAAGTGATACGGACCATAGTTGTTGGAGCAACGAGAAATAGTCACAGGCAGACCGTAGGTACGGTGGTAAGCCAGAACCAGCAGATCAGCGGCAGCCTTAGAACTGCTGTACGGAGAGCTGGTGTGGATCGGAGTCTCTTCGGTGAAGAACAGGTCAGGACGATCCAGCGGCAGATCACCATAAACCTCATCGGTAGAAACCTGATGATAACGCTGAATGCCATACTTGCGGCATGCATCCATCAGCACACTGGTACCGATGATATTGGTCTGGAGGAAGATGCCCGGATCTTCGATGGAACGGTCAACATGAGATTCTGCCGCAAAGTTGACCACAATGTCCGGATGTTCTTCTTCAAACAGTTTGTCCACAGCTTCGCGGTCGCAGATGTCGGCCTTCACAAAGTGGAAATTGGGGTTGTCCATAACAGGTGCCAGCGTGGACAAATTGCCAGCGTAGGTCAGCTTGTCCAGACAGATAATCCGGTAATCCGGATACTTCTTCAGCATATGGAACACAAAGTTACTACCAATAAAACCAGCGCCGCCGGTAACAATAATATTCATTTTCCTCTTCCTCGTCTTTCAAAAAATAATTCTATCTTCCGCCACTCTTCTCAAATGTTCGCCATAAGGAGATTTCCCATACGCATCCGCAGATTCAAGCAGCTTTTCTTTATTAATCCACTTCTCATGGTAAGCAATTTCTTCCGGTGCAGAAATCACCATATCCTGTCGGTTCTGAACTGTCTGAACAAAGGTAGACGCTTCCATTAAGCTATCCATAGTGCCAGTATCCAACCATGCAAAGCCACGTCCTAAAATCTGTGCCTTTAGTTTTTCCTGCTTAAGATACATATCATTCAATGTGGTTATTTCAAGTTCTCCACGTGCAGAAGGCACAACTTGCACTGCCATTTCAGGCACTCCAGCAGGATAGAAATACAAACCTGTAATACAGTAGTTTGACTTCGGATGCTTCGGCTTTTCTTCAACAGAAATCACGTTTTTATTTTTATCAAACTCCATGATGCCGAACCGCTCAGGATCTTTGACATAGTAGCCAAAAATAGTTGCATATCCGTTTTCTGCGTTATGTACTGCATCGGACAAATTTTTTCTAAACCACCCGCCATAGAAAATATTGTCACCAAGCACCATTGCACAGGCGTCATTTCCAATAAACTCTTTTCCAATGATAAATGCCTGTGCCAAACCATCAGGACTAGGTTGTACAGCATACGACAAGTTAATTCCGAAATGCTTTCCATCTCCCAACAGTTCCTGAAATCTTGGCGTATCTTGTGGTGTAGAGATAATCAAGATATCGCGGATTCCAGCAAGCATTAACGTTGACAGCGGATAGTAAATCATCGGTTTATCATACACTGGCAACAACTGCTTACTTGTCACTCTTGTCAATGGATAAAGACGTGTACCAGAACCTCCCGCTAAAATAATTCCCTTCATTTGTTTTCCCACTTTCTATAATAATCACAAATTGTTTTTCATCTTTAATACATTTCTGCCGTAATAATTATTACGTTGCCTACTGCTCACCACGAAGAGGTATGTAATTTCGAGCAGCATTGCCTGCACATAAAAGTGTACAGGCGTTCTTATTTATTTCGATTATATACTACCGACTACTTGCGCTTTTTACCCCAGAATAATATCGCAGATACGGTCAACATCTTCCAGTGCAAGGTCTGCATACAACGGCAGGGTCAGCACACGCAATGCCAAATGCTGTGCAACCGGAGTTTTCTCCGTTCCAGCAGTCGGATAATTTCGATAGCATTCAAAGCTATTAGTCAGCGGGTAAAAATACTTTCTGGCTGTAATACCCTGCTCAGACAGCATTGCGAAGACTTCATTACGAGTATATTTATATCCATCGAAAACAACCGGGAAATACGCATAGTTGCTTTCCACATTCTCTTGAATAGCACTAAGCTGAATTCCCTCTACGCCAGACAGACGCTCTCGATAACGCTCTACAACTTTCTTTCTCTTTGCGATTTCATCGCTCAGATGGCGCAGATTACAAATTCCCATTGCTGCCTGAAACTCGTTCATTTTAGCATTTCCACCAACATAGCAAACTGCTTCCGGACCATGAATGCCAAAGTTCTTCTGATCATTTAACAACTGTACCCAGCTATCATTTTTGAAGCAGACCGCACCACCCTCAATAGTGTTGAACACTTTGGTAGCATGGAAGCTGAACATAGATGCATCACCAAAGTAAGCAGAAGACACACCTTTGTACTTCACCGCAAATGCATGGGCAGCATCATAGATAACTTTCAATCCATACTTCTTTGCAATCCTGTCAATTTCCTCTACATCACAGAGGTTTCCATAGACATGTACAGGCACAATAGCAACAGTGCGATCCGTGATAAGGCCCTCAATCTTTGTGACATCAATGGTATAGTCTTTCTGATTAACATCGCAGAATACCGGCACCAGCCCATTTCGAACGATCGCATGGGTAGTAGACGCAAAGGTAAACGGCGTTGTAATCACTTCGCCACCCTCCGGCAAGTTCAATGCAGCAATGGCATTTTCCAGTGCCAAGTGGCCATTCGTATAAAGTGCCACATGAGGAACTTCCAGATATTTCTCCAATTCCGCCTGCAATTCCTTGTGCTTTACGCCCATATTGGTCAGCCAGTGGCTTTCCCAAATGGGACGGATTTCTTCTACATATTCATCTAAACTCGGCATAGACGAGCGAGTTACTAAGATTTTGTTATCCATTTTATTTTCCTTCCTCAAAATTTCAATTCGCACTTCATCAGGTAGCTTTCTTCACGTTCTTCTATCATGACAAAGTTATTCATTTCATAAAATCGAATCGCATTTAGATTATTCTTCCGAACTTCAAGCAAGCAACAGTTCATACCGCAAGCTCGCATCATTTCAAAAGAGTCACTCAATAATTTTGTTCCAATGTGCAATTTCTGATATTCCGGGGCAACTGCGATCAAACTGATATATGCATTCTTTTGCTCTAAATCATTGGCATAAAATGCACAGTACCCCAAAGCTTTTCCGTTGTACGCAAAAATACAATTTCCATTTTGGTGGAGTTTTTCCAGCAATGTGGCATAAATTTCTCTTTGCGCAACAGGAGTCTCAAAAGCACCATCACATTGCTTTATCACAGCATTTATTTCCCACTGTTCCAATGCCTGCTGAACTGTCCATATCGGCAGGTCAGGCGTTACCCCCCCCCCCCTAAAAATTCGGGCTTCAGGATAGAATACATCAGCATATCAACAAATTTTCCGTTTTTATACTTTGCTTTACGCTTCTTGCCTTCATACACAAAACCACATTTTTCATAAAGGTGTTTCGCTCTCGCATTATCTTCCAGAACAGTTAGTTCTACTCGCTGCAAATTCATATTATTAAATGCATGATTCAACATAGAATTCACAGCAAATGTTCCAAGTCCCCGTCCCTGATTCTGGGTATTACCAATCATAATATGAAACTCTGCAGACTGGTTCATATAATTGATAGAAACCAGACTAACTAGTCCCAGAATATCATCACTGCCATCCTCTGTAATAGCGCAGCGTACCGCATTGCCGCGGTTTCCCATATAGGACTCATACCATTTCACATCAACATCCAGATTAATGTACCGGAACGGTGCACCTAAAAGTGCAATCAGTTCCGGGTCGTTGCGCCACTTATTGATTGCAGGCAGATCTTTTCGTTCAAGCTCTCTCAGATGAAACACGATTTATCACCTCCACCAAATATTTCATATCATCTATCCCATATCGTTGATCTACCGGGATCGGCAAAACCTCTGCCGCATAATGGTATTCCAAGCTATCCTTCGGACATACCTCCAACACATTCGGCCACAACGTCGGAATATAGATTTTTTCTTTTTGCAGTTCTTTTCGGACTGCTACACCATTTTGAATTAAAAGCGGATACATAAATGCGCCATAGACACTTTTCAACTTCAATTCATTTATGTTCCAAAGTTCTACATCCAGAAACTCAAAGTTTTTCTGTCGTCTCTTTGCTACGCCCGCATAATCAATTCCACGCAAAAGATTTTCCGTCAGTCGGGACATTCGTTTTACCGGCTCTGCGGCAAACAGCTTATTGTTCGCAACATATTCACTGTAAAACTCATTTGCGCTGCGTTCAAAGCGACCAAGGAGAAAATGCATTCGTTCAAAGGACTCATCCTGCAGAAGCTCACGATTCAGCTTTACATCTGTATACAGAAACGCCCCATCCGCAACACCGAAGTATTTCCGGCAGGTATAAAGCGTATCTACGCCTTCTATGGGCATCTGAAAATAACTCTGCGCATTGTCAATAATGACCCGACCATATTTCTGTTTCCATGCCATCAGATAGCCATTATCGAGCTGACCGTAAAAGTTTACAATATAAAGCCATTCCTCTTCACCAAGTGCCTGATTGAAAATCGGCTCAAACTTTTCGTTGATATGATAATAACCATACTCAACTCCGATTTTCTTGCAGAGATTCGGCACAGATGAACAAAGAAAATACGGAAGATACAGTTTTTTGATTTTCTTTGCCTCGCAAAGATAAGCTAATGCGTTTCTGCCACAGTTTAAGGAAATTGCTCCTTCGTGCAACATATTGCCATGGTAGTTTTCAAATTCTATGTAGCCTCCATATTCTTTCATTCCCAATTACTCCTTATGATAATTACAAATCACTGCCCGTCTTTTATTCGATGATGTCACAGGGATTTCGTCAACCAACTGTACTTCAATATCTGCATTTTTTCCAAGCAAGGCCTTAAATTTTTCAATATAGACTTCTGCATCAACTCTTTTTTCGCAGTTCAATTTTAGAACATAGTTCATCTTTGTTTCCTGAATGAATTGCCACTGTTTTACTCCGTCGGAACCCCACATCATTACAGATACCTTTGCTGGTGAGATCAATCGACCATCCGTCGCATAAACACAATCGCGGACACGTCCATAAATTTCTTTCAGTTTCGGCAGTTCATTCGGATCACTGTTATCCAGAATGCCAAGGTCCCCGGTATCATACCGAATCATCGGAAATGCGTAGTTAAACAAATCCGTAATTACAATACGTCCAGCTTCACCCGGTTCCGTAGGTTCATCCGAATCGAGTTTCAAAGTTTCAAAGTAATAGCTACCCCAGTTCAGGACATACTCACTTCCATTTCCCATATCCTGACCAAGAATACCGAGTTCCATATCAGAATAACGGCGATAAACAGTACATCCAAAGACCCTCTCTAAAAGTTTACGATTTTCCTCTGAAAGTCCTTCGCCACCAGTAAGAACTGATTTCATCGAAAAGCCTTCCTTTGGAATTCCTGTACAATCAATGTACTTTGCCAATTCCACAAGTGTTGATGAATAGCTAAAAGCAATAAGCGGCTTCTTGTCCAGCAAAGCGTTCTTCATCTCTTCCAAATGGGCGTCACCCAAATCAGAGGAGTCAATATAGTAAATGTTTTCTCTATCTTCCTGCTCCGGAGTCCGATGCAACTTCGCATTGATAACACGGAAAAATACCATTCTCTCATGAGAAGGATAATCACAAAGTTCTCCAAAAACTTTAAGATCTGCAATCGTTCTATTGCGTTTCTTAAAGTCCTGTGTAACACTAAAAGGTGTTCCTGTACTGCCACTGGTAGACGAAATGTGGATTGGTGTCTGATATCCCTCTTTGGCAAGGCAAGCATCATGGTTTTCAATCAGCGTCATTTTATTGACCACTGGAAATTCATCCGTTAATTCATAGTCCTTATAAAATTCCGTCTGCTCTATTGCATGGAGTTTAATATCTCCCAAACGCTCTTCTACCCACGCCATATCCTTGTTACACAAGACTCGCTTTATTTCTTCATATTGATTAAAAATCGCCCCCCATGTTCGATATCAGACTTCCAAAAATCATTTCGTAACTGTTCTGGCGTTTTTTCCATCTTTGTCACCTCTCACTGCAGTTCAACCGTAATCAAATCACTAATATTTTCCAGTATTTTCTTCATTGTGCTTTCATCTGGAAACTTGAAGAATACAATTCCCAAACATTTTGCAGCATTATCAAAATACTCCACTGCATCGCCTGCCTTTTTATACAAACATTTCCGATAAATGTAAGGTTCAATTTCCGGCGAAAATACAATGTCTTTATAAACACCATTTTTATTACTGTGCAAATTATGCGTAGCATAAAATCCATTTGGCTCATGGATGTCACCTGTGATTGCTGTTCCCATAGCCGCTTCCACAGACATTTCCGCAATATCCACACCAAACATATCCCCCAATAAATCGGGAATCATATTTCCACCGCTGCGAGGACCAACATCAATCGGCCAAACTCGATTGCTCTTATCCACGACGAGTTCAACATTCATAGAACCATTGCGGATTCCGAGCTTTTCCACCATTGAAGTCAATGTCTCTTTGACCCGTCGGACATCCGCCTCCTCTAGCTGCAGCGGATAGCTTTTGCCCACCGGAACCAATGGATTGACGCTATTGTCTCTATGGCAGTTCATCAATCCCCACAGAACGATCTTGCCATTCTCCACGAAAATGTCTCCGCCAATTAGATAGGGATGCTTCTTCTCAATAAAATGCTCAACAATAATTCGATAGCACCGTGAAAAAGAAAAAGCAAACTCCAATGCCTTCGTTAACCCTTCTTCCGAGTGCAGCACCGTTGCGCCTTTGCTTCCAGAAGAATCTACCGGCTTGATGATGATCGGATATTCATAGCTTGCTTTGTCTTTTAAAGCACCTTCCGCAGAAGCATATCCATTCGCTTTTGGTGCAGAAAAGCCGTTTTCTAACAAAAATTTACGGAAACGATCCTTATTGCATAAGATTTCAACGGACTGATAAGGATTTCCTGGCAAACCGAGTTTTTCCGCAATATAAGCTGCCGTTGGTGCAGCCGGGTCAGAGGCATATGCTAACACACCATCAATCTTCTCCTTTTGAGCAACTTCCAAAACAGCATCTTTGTCAGTTGTACTCACCAGATAAAATTTGTCTGCTTCGTACTGCCCCGGATTATCTATAAGGAAATCGCACAAAACGGTGTAATAATCGAGTCGTTTTGCCGTTTTTATCGCAACTACTTGTTGTGCCGAACCGCCTAACAGAAGTATCTTCTTCATTTCTCATCACCTTTACTTTCTAATCTTTTTTATCATTGGTCGAATCAAATCCCTCATGTATTCAAACGATTCCAAATGCAGTAATGCTGAAGCACCAATATACAACACTGCCCCCAACGGAAGCTGAATTAATAGCGTAACAATATTGGTTAAATGGAATAGTCCAACTAGATTCACACAACACCCCATTAAAACAGCAAGTGCTATCCCCGGCAAAATATCTTTCAATTGCTCCAAATAACCGTATCTCAACAGTTTTCTATTCGGCCAAGAATTAATGATTTGGCTTAAAACACTGCTAATCAGCAAACTATATGCCATAGCCATAACACCAAACCACATTGTTGAAAGCAACAGTGCAATGCCAACCACTTTTTTTACAATTTCCAATTTCAGAAATAAGTCACTACGCCCCATTGCCTTGATTGCATTCAGATTTGCTGTATGGATGGGATAAAACATATATGTAATACAAAAAATACGAAGGAAGGGTACACAAGGCAACCATTTATCCGTCAATACAAGTCCTACAATTGGTTCAGCGCAAAATGCTAATCCCATCATGAGCGGTGCCATAATATATGTACTCGTCTTGATTGCTCGGCGGGTCATTGATTTCACTCGCTCAGGATTATCCTGTGCGCTTGCCATTGTAGGCAAAAGCACACTATCGATAGATGTATTAATATTGGTCACAATTACATTGGGAAACTTTTTACCCTGATCGTAATATGCCAAGTCTGAGGACGAATACATCTTTCCAATAATCAAGCTTCGGATATTGTTGTAAACTGTATCTAACAGGGAAGAAGCTAGCATCTTCCAACCAAACGATAATAACCCTTTTAACCTTTTCCAAGAGAACATTCTTTTTGGACGCCATTTAACCGTCAACCAAAGAATTAAAGTATCAATAGCAGTATTAGAAAGTTGCTGTGCCACAATTGCCCAAACGCCAAAGCCTGCATAGGCCAAAGCAATACCTAAAAAAGCAGAGAAAATCGTTCCACCCAGTGTTGAATAGAAAAACCTCTTAAACATCATATTCCGGGATACATATGACTGCTGAATGCCCTTAACACCTGAAATAACGATGGTTAAGCTAATGACTCGAATAATTGATGTAAGAGAACTATCCCCATAGAATCTCGCTATAAACGGGGCTGTCACAAACATCACCGCATAGAGAATGAAACAAATCACAAAATTAAAATAGAATACGGATGAGAAATCCAAATCATCCGCATCTTTTTTTTGAATTAAAGCCGTACCTAATCCACTGTCCACAAACACTTGCATGATCGTTGTAAAAACCGTAATAAGTGCAATCTGTCCGTAGTCCTCTGGTGCTAGAATTCTTGCAAGAACAATTGAAACCACAAAAGTTACTAATTGTGCACCACAGCGTTCTGCAAAACGCCATATAAAATTTTTTAATGTTGAATTTTTATCAATCACACTCAATTATTTTCTCCTCATATACACATGCGCTTTTATTGAAAATTTAAAATTATTCAACCCTTTATATCCGGTAAATATGCAGAGGCTGTAAGCATTTTGATATGTCAGGTAGTGAAACAATAGATAAAATTAATCCGTTTTTGTGATACTTTTTGCAAATACATTATTTCATTTTATCGATGCACAAATTAATCTTGTCAAGAACTGGTTTCGGAGTTCGCCATTTAATGAAATCCTTGATTCTCTCCTTTTTGGTAGTAGTCTCTCGATAATAATGTGTCTTTACAGCCTCTGAATACATTTTTTCTCTAACATAATACAAATAACGCTCTTTTGATTTTGCCAATTCAATTGCATCCGTATATTTATAATCTGTATATTTATCGAATCGATCAAAGAAAGAAAGCATATTGTCCAGCAATTTCTTACTTTTTTCATTATTGCGCATAATTGTTCCCCCAAACGAATTCATATTGTCAGTTCGATATACGCACATAATGTCATCAAAATAGTACACACTCCCTTGTGTCGCTAAATAAAGCCGTCTTGGTCTGTCTCCCACCCCTGGAACTTTGAATACATCCGCAGGCATTTTCTTTAGCACATCTGTTTTAATAACCATCGAAGCGGTAGGTGTCATTCCTCCGCTCTCAACCAGTACTTCCCTCATAGACAAAAAGCCCTTTGCCTTGTATGGGTTAAGTGGCTTAAATTGCCCGGTTCTATCATTAAGTCTAAAGCCATTATGAATAGTCAAAGTGCACTCCGGATGTTGCTCCATAAAAGCAACTTGCTTTTGCAATTTATATTCGTCAGTCCAATAGTCATCGCCTTCACAAAATGCTATATATTTTCCCTGCACCTGCATTTGAAGATTTCTTGTTATTGGCACACCCTTACTATATTGGTTTTCTTTTTGATAGATTGGCTTTATCAAATTCGGATATTTTTCTTCAAATTCCTGTATAATAGATGCAGTTGAATCTGTCGATGCATCATCATGAATAATATATTCAACACTGAAATTTGTTTTCTGTGTTACAAATCCCTCTAAAGTTTTCCGAATATATTTTTCATGATTGTATGCAAGACATATAACACTTACAGTTGCACTCATGGCTTTATTATCCTCCTTCATATAATGTCATGCCATAAACATTTGATTTTATGGACTTTCTTTAATTTCTATTTTTTCTTAAAACAAATCTAAAAGTATATAATTTTAATTGTGTCTTACAACTATACTGATTTAAAAAGAAAAGTAAAATGGAAGAGTTCCGTGCCATCCTAAAATCATATATCCGAAAAACCAATATCCTAATATAGCCATAAACATACAGGCAGTACTTCTATAAACCACTCCGATTTTTGCATTATTTTCTTGAATTTTCGAATAGGACATTGGCAACCAAACAATAAAGAAGTATTCCATGTACCAAGTAATTCGAACAGCATAACTCGTGTGAAATATTACAAATAGCGCTGTATAAACCACTACAGACATAAGAAGAATAATATTAGCCGAGTTATACAAATTTGATTTTCTCTTACTGTACTTGCAGCAGAAAAGTGGAATCAAATACAACATCCATCTAAAAATGAGTTCAATATAATTACTTTTGGTCAACAAAAAATAGTAGCTATTTTGATTCTGTCCACCAGTGAATATATTAATATATGTAATAAATCGTCTTGGAAGTATATTTACATCATTAATCGCCCACATCAAGAAACTCTGCCAACCTTGCGAAGCAACAACTAAGAACACACACAAAATCGAAAATATTAATATTCTTAATTGTTTGCTCTGAATTCTATAAAACCATATTCCAAATAGAATAATTACGATTCCAATAAATGCAGTGTTATGAAACGATTGCGCTAAGAAAATCAATATGATGAATTTTAACCATTTCTTTTCTACTAACTCAAAGTAAGCAAGTAAGAGTAGCGCAGCAGCAATTGACTGCCGCATAAAATTAAAGGAAGCAATGTAAAATATCATATAATAGACAAGTACTGTCACCCACATAGGACAGTTCTTTCTATTCTTAATAGCGACAATATATATTGGACATATAATTAAAGCCTCTGTAAAGAAAAGCACCGCAGTGAAATCTTTAAAAATTTTTGTAATGCAAAACACAAACACTTCATATCCTGTTTCTGCGGAGCCTTGTAGTAAAAAAGCCTGTAAGCTACTTGAATTTAATGCACCCAGATAATACGGTTTTGCATACTGAAGAACATCTGTTCCTACTTTTTCTCCTCTAAATGCTGCAAATAGACACGGAATTATAAGCGCAAGTAAGGATAGAAAAATAAACTTTCCTCTACTTTTAGTCTTATCAGCTTGATCCACAAAATAGAGTGATGCTATAAACATCAAACTATATATAGCTAACCTCCCTATCAACGCTGCCATTTCATTTATCATATCAATCATCCATTTCTAGCTATACTGAATTAAGGTTTAACAGTTGCACCAAGCCTTCCTTTTTTCCCGTCTTGATACCCTTTGAACAGCATCTTCATTACTTCCAGCTTATTGCAATTGCATATCATACAACAGTACATTCTCTTAATTAAAAATAGTATTGCATCCTTCTTTTTCCCAAATTGTAAAAAAGAGAATGTATAATTTCTTGCGGAATAGTACTCTTTCCAAGCTGGCTCAATGTATACATACATTTCTTTTCCAAAAACTTTTTTCTTCTTATATCCCCCCAACTTCGGATGAAAATACATTGAATCCACAACTGTAGCTACAAAAGCACCTGCACTCTGTGATCTTCTTAAATAATCATTTTCATCTCCTTTAATGAAAAAGTCTCCATTAGGAAAGCCAATTTTTTCAACCAGTCCATTGGAAATCCATGTTCCATTAAAAGGATTAATCATACCAACAACTTCATTTTCTGTAACAACAGAATTTAGCTCAGTTATTCTTTCTAAATGACCAAGTCCAAACGACAGTGTATCCTTATCACTCAGTACCAGAGAATTTAGAAGATACATTTTCTGTGAATCATATCCCTTTTTTACAATATGATTCTTCATATTTTCAAAGCAATCTTTATCCATGGGACGTCCATCATCATCCATTAAAATGTACCAGTCATATTTATCCTCAAAAGCTCGTTGCAATCCATAAGAAAATCCACCAGCACCGCCACAATTACTTTTCGTTCTACAATACTTTATTACGGTTCCCTCATATTTTTTTACAAGTGATTGAGTTCCATCAGTACTACAATTATCAATCACATAATATGCATCAATCTTGAACTCTTGATTATGCAAAATTTCTATTATTTGTTTCTCAAGCAATTCTTTTCTATTGTATGTCACTACTACAGCACAAATTTTCATATCATCTCAATAAGCTCAATCTTAAACGATTGACTTTCCTTTCAAAAAATATCTACTATTTAATTAAATTTAAAACGGCTGTTGTGGTGCCGAATCCTAAATAACTTAGCAAACATGCTCCTCTAACTCGAATTGAGGCAGATTTATCTCTTATGACATCATTTCTAACATGTTTTATATTTCTAACAATTAATTTCCTTTCCGGTATATTCTCTTTAATCTGCGCCAAAATATGGAAGTTAGCGGCTACATATCTACTCTTAGCAGCTTGCAACAATTCAGGATAATTAATGGTTATGTCATCCAGCATCATCTGCGCCGTTTTTATACAATCCATTTTTTTGATAGTAAATTTTTGATTTTCTATGCTTTCTTTCCGAATTTGATATCGATATAACGCCTGCGTTGTGAAAGCCACTTTCTGGCATCTGAGCAATGCTTTATATGTTGTAGGAATATCTTCGTGAATTAACCCATCAGGAAAAGAAATACCAATCAAAGTGTCTTTATGGTACATTTTCCCCCATGCCGCAACATCAAAATCCTTTTGATATAACATATTCTTTATGGCTTCTGCCGCATCAAAGCACCGTTCGCTTATTCCTACATGGCCATTATTAAGTGCACTACCTTTTTCAAATGTAGAATTCTTACAAATTGCAATTTGAGCATTATATTTATTAATTATCCGCAACATTTCTTCAACAAAATCAAGTTCTAAAATGTCATCGCTATCAACAAATGTAACATAATCTCCTGTCATAATGCTCATTCCAGCATTTCGTGCTTGTGACAATCCCCCATTAATTTTATGAATGACTTTTATTCGGACATCATTTCTTGAAAATTCATCACACATTTGTCCGCAATTATCTGGAGAACCGTCATCAACGAGAATAATCTCTAAGTTCGTATAGGTCTGATTGCAAATACTCAGTACACAATCTGACAAATCTTTCTCCACTTTGTATATAGGAACAATAACAGAAACTAAATAATCCATATTTTTTATCATTAGTATTTACCTGCCATAACGTCGTTATAGAATGCAATATACTTTTTCTTCATGACGTCGGTGTTATAAATTTCAAGGACGTCCTGATAGGCTTTTTCAGGAAGTTCTTTAGGAAATTCTTTCATAGCCGCCTTTATACGTTCAGCATACTCCTCTGCTTTATCACACACATAGCCATTAACGCCATCATTGATAACACTCTTATTTCCCATTGTATTGCTGACAAGAATCAGTTTCTTAATGTACATATTCTCGATAAGACTCATCGCAATGGCCTCACCAAGACTGCACAAAATAAAAGCATCTGCACCTTTAGCCATTGCCAAAGCTTCCTTACGAGGTTTCCATCCCGTCACTTCAATATTGGGAGCAGTTAATTCATTTTCAAGTTCTCCGTTACCAATCCAAATAAATCTCGCATCTGGCACTAGTTCAGCAATTCTATTAAAAAGCTGCGGCTGTTTCTGAACGCAGGCACGACCAAGCGTAAAGACCGTGAACTTATCATTTTTTACAGGCTTAATACCATCAAGAGATGCAGAAAGATCTGCAAGATTCACGCCAGTCTCAACATAAGCAGTTCTCTTGGAAAACTTCTTTGCTTCTTCATCTTCGCTTTCACAGCAAGTAAGTGTAAGTGCACGATTTCCGAGAACCTTTTCAGCAAACTTATAGACCTTGCTCTTCTTCCCTGGTCCCATGAGAATATGTGCATAACCGTGGGGTGTATATACAACTGTGTTGTTCTTTCCCTTATATGCAAGCCTGCCCAAGCCGCCTGCAACAGAGGAATGCAGATGGATTACATCCGGTTGAACATCTTCTTCAATCTGACGTAATTCTTTGATCGCTGCAATATCACTCTTTAAGTTGGTCAATCCCTTGACCCCAACATTTTTCATTTCGATCAAATGCACTCTCTGATCCAGAAAATCTTTATAATTCTTAGGGGTCTGCGGTCTGAGGGAATATGCAAGATAGACATCAAAATCATCCACCATATCGTTGCAGAGCTGAGATACGTAAGTAAATACGCCACCTCCAAAAGCTTCACAGACCATTAAAATCTTTTTCTTTGCCATTTTTACTCTCCCAGTTCCTTCTCACATTTATCCAACACAGCCGCAATTACCTGATCCATGTCGTAATACTTATACTCACCAAGGCGGCCACCAAAAATTACATGTTCTTTGGCGTCTGCCAGCTTTTTATACTCAGAATAAAGCAAACCATTCTTAGCATCATTAACCGGATAATACGGCTCATCTCCCGGTTTCCACTCGCTGCTGTACTCGCGGCTGATGATGGTTTTCGGCAGATCATTGCCGTTCTCGTCCTTACCAAATTCAAACCATTTATGCTCAATGATACGGGTCCACGGAGTTTCACGGTCGGTATAGTTCACTGCTGCATTGCCTTGGAAGTTTGGCTTATCCAAAGTTTCCGTTTCAAAGCGGACAGAACGGTATTCCAGCGTACCCAACTTATAGTCAAAGTAGGCATCAATCGGTCCAGTGTATACAACCTTATCAGCCAATGTATCCAGCTCGGCTTTGTTCTTCAGATAGTCTGTGTTCAAACGAACCTCAATACCATCCAACAGATTAGCAATCATCTTGGTATAACCACCAACAGGAATGCCCTGATAAAGTGCATTGAAGTAGTTGTTATCAAAAGTCAGGCGAACCGGAAGACGCTTAATAATGAAAGCAGGCAGCTCCTTGCAGTCGCGGCCCCACTGCTTTTCGGTGTATCCCTTGATAAGTTTCTCGTAGATATCACGACCAACAAGAGAAATAGCCTGTTCTTCAAGATTCTGTGGCTCACCAGTAATCTCCTTACGCTGCTCTTCAATCTTGGCGGCAGCCTCTTCTGGTGTCACAACACCCCACATTTTGTTAAAGGTATACATGTTGAACGGTAACGAATACAATTCGCCCTTGTAATTAGCCACAGGGCTGTTGGTAAAGCGGTTGAATTCTGCAAATTGTGTGATATAACTCCAAACCTTTTTATTGTTGGTATGGAAAATGTGAGCGCCATACTTGTGAACGTTGATGCCCTCAACATTTTCTGTATAAATGTTACCCGCAATATTCGGACGCTTGTCCACTACCAAAACAGATTTACCATGTGCTTTGGCTTCATGTGCAAAAATTGCTCCGTAAAGGCCAGAACCTACTACTAAATAATCAAATTTTTCCATAATGTACTCCTCCACCCTTACTGGGTTCATTCCTCATTCTTTTTCTCTATGTACACATCTGCTCATCACAGATAGTATTTCACTCTAATTTCCACTGTGTGATAACCACACTCGGCTAAGTGTTTTCTTATGCTGTCGTATCCAATTACCCCAGCAATCATATTTCCCTTGTTTTCTACTTCATAAAACATCCGTTGAGTACACTCGTCTCTATTCCTCTATAATCGAAGTGTTGATTTATACAGTCGAACCCCATATACCCTGCAATGACGTTTTTTCTAAGTGTTGGATTGTTGAATCGAACCCTGTCGGTGCATAAGTTTTGTTAAAACTGTATGTATCAGCCTGTCCAATTCTCGCTATTCATTGTTCACCATGAACAAATCATTCACTCTCACCGCACAAAACATGTATTTATCATCACCATACGTGCTCTACTCAACAGCTGTTTTATGAAGTAGAAATCATCTATTTTTCTTTAATTTTCATGACTCAACAAACCGTTATGATGTTGGTGTCATTAGCGGGTCAGATAGTGTACTCAACAGCAGCTTCAGACGTTAATGATAAACTCATGGATTTTTGTTGTTTTCTCCTGTTTTCCTTCATTTCCTCATAACTTCTGAAAAAGATGTGCCAATTTTGTGTCGCATGGGTCAAAAGTTCAGCGTTTTGTACAAGCATCCAGCATTTTTAGTTCATATAGCTGTGAAATATAACCAATTTCAGCACCCCATATAGTGTGCAAAACAGGTTCTTTTCGACGATGCTACGTCAATACGGTTTGTTGAGTAGACATTTGTCGGTGCCGCAATTACAACAAAATCCGCAGCACTATACGCCATCTCTGCGTCAAGCGTTGCGGTCAAATCCAAGTCCTTCTCTGCCAGATATTTTTCGATATATTCATCCTGAATCGGTGATTTACGCTGGTTTACCATATCAACCTTTGCCGGAACAATATCCACAGCATAAACCTTATGATGCTGAGACAGCAGTGTGGCAATTGATAAACCCACATATCCAGTTCCAGCTACAGCAATCGTATACTTCTTATCCATAACGTACTTCCTCTTTCCGTCCGGCAGAGCCGGAATATTTTCTATGATCGAAATCACTGTGGACAATCATTCCATTATTCAAAACATCTTCATGATTTCCACAGTTCCTTGCCAGCCAAAGTAATCCATTAAATCCCTTTTTCATGACATGTCTGCCCGATCAATGCAATATAAAATCTTGTTAAATCAGCGCCTTAAATGTTCATTTACACTCCATAACCACCAACTATTTCATTTTGTACAGACACCTCAAATGTTGAATACTTTATTGACTTCCATTGGCTTCAATAATCCCATTTGGATAAACACCCTTTTTACATAACAATCAAAAAATGACGATTTTCATATTACTAATATCCTTTGGACACACCTGCCGTTATGTAACGAACATTTCCCGAAAGTCCTTAACTTATCAGGCTTTCAGCACTGTGGACATTATTCTTCATACCATGACTTCCGCTTTATAATGACCTCATCACTGTCTGCAACCATCTATCCAAAATAAAAAATTTTATGTCTCTCAAGCCCAACCAGACTCTCCACTTTCGCTTTATAATGAAGAAATCACTATACAAACGCTTCTACACAAAAACACCTAATTCAGCCACTTTTGATGTGAAAAACCGTCCTCATACCGTTTTCCTAACCAACTAAAAATTTCGCCCAGCCATTCCGTCGCAACGCATGTAGCAATGTGCGTAGCAATATACGTAGCAAATTCCATTTTTAACAGCCCTCTTCTTCCCCTTCTTTTTCTGCTTGTGGGCTGTCTGGCAGGGGGCGCACCGTCACCTCATAACCTTCTGCAAGCGTTCCGCTAATCTTGTCTTCCTTATATGCCTGCGAAGCAGCTGCAAGTATAATGCTTTGAGACGACTTACTGAGTCTTGTTATCCGTTCGAAAGCCAAGCGGAGATTCTCCATCTTGTCTTCCGTTTCCCATTTCTGGAAATCCTCATCACTGGGCACTCCTTTGGGACTCGGATCATCACTTGCTCCCAGAAGATATGCGATATTCACATCCAATACACTGCTTAGCGCTTCCAGATTATCAAACTCCGGCATCCTCTGTCCCCGCTCCCATACGGAAACTGTGAACATGGATACTCCCAACTTTTCTGCAAGTTCTGCCTGCTTCAGCTTATGAGCTTTCCGCAGTTCCTTTAATCTTTCCTGAAATGTAGCCATTGCCTCTCCTTCCGCTTCACATACGGCACAGTTATCGCTTCATTCAATTGCTGCATCTAACTAAAACTTGTTTCAATATTAGTTGTTTGACAGCTAATCCTATTGACTATTATGCTTCGCTGTGCTATTATCATCTTGGTAGTACAGCAACGCCAACCGCTACGCTACCATTTGAACTTTGAAACCAATCTTTATGAAAGGAGTAACGCCATGACCTTCCCTACTGAATTAAAGAAAATCACTGTGAGATCCATTCCTACCGAGAAGTCAAGAGCCCGCGAACGGACTTATGATGCTCAGATCCTTGTTTTAGGTGACTTTGTAGACTTCTATATCACCTCAGCTACGAAACGGGATATCCAGAACAGAGATCATCTGAAACTGGAGGATATCGGTTTTGTTGCCTGCGATGGTCGTACCTTCCTTGTGAAAGAAACTTCTGTCGCAACTGTGATCAAATCCAAATATCCGGTTCTCAGAACAACTCTCATTGCCTGATGGACTTACATCTCATCAAGGTAACAGGCAGCGAACTTCCTTCATCCATTCTGTCTATGATCTGGTGAGAATGCCAATTCTATCTTTCTTTGCCGCCACTGCATGCCAGTGGCTTTTTTCTGTCCTCCTTTATCGCAGATAACGTAGCGTTTTTCCTGCATTTTCAGCCATTCTGCGTATCTGTTTTTTTCATTTTTCTATCTAAATAGCTGTTTTACAGCTATTTTTAGAGCAAAAAATGTAAATAATAGGCGTTAAAACGCCATTTTTAGCTTTAGGGCAAACATTTTCCATCAAAAATGAACATTTCCCGTATAAATTCCGGCATTATAAAGCGAAACTTTGGAAAGACTATCCAGAACCTCCTAAAAGTTCATAAAACAGGTGCTTAGTATGTACAAATATGCCTTTATATGGCGTTTTGGTATTTAGCCCAGCCATTCTTCAACTCTACCTATCAAAAAAAATATCCTCATATTCTCCCCTCATCATCAACTGTTGAAACGCTTTTACTACATGATCCCGATCTTCCCGATAGGTCACGCCAAACCACTGATCTTGTGTTAGTAAGACCTGAACAGAAGCTCTTTTTTCATGCAAAAGCTGGTCGATAAAGATTGGTAGCAAAAACTCCGATTTCAAGTCGGCATGGTGTTCTTTTAAGAAGTCCAAAAAACCTTGCTGCAGCATCTTCAGACAAAGCGGTGTCAGGCCCCACATATTCATTGAAACGATGTCATCAGGGTCAAGATCCCTGTCATCCGCCTGTATGCCATCCGCTGTTTTGATGATTCCCTGTGTCTCGTGAATGGACTGCAGATAGCCGTCCTGATCCATTTGACAAATCCCTCGCGTCACTGCTCCATTTTCACTCAAGGTGTTTTTCAAAACAAAACCTGCCATACAGAACTGATGATCAGACTGCTGCGCTTTTTCTTTCAGAAAACAGCAGATTTTACGGAAGGCCTCTTTGCCATAGTAATCATCTGCATTAATCACTGCAAAAGGCTCTTGAATCATGGCTTTACAACTAAGAACAGCTTGTCCAGTTCCCCATGGTTTTGTTCTACCGCTCGGCACGGAGAAACCTTCTGGCAAAGCGTTCAGTTCCTGGAAAGCATAGCAACATGAGATGCCCAACTTATCCAGCTTTTTTTCTAGTCGGTTCCCAATTATTTCACGAAAATCCTGTTCAATCTCATGTCGGATCACAAAAATAATCTTCCGAAATCCTGCTTGTACTGCATCATAGATTGAATAATCGATAATCAGTTCCCCATTTGGACCCACTGATTCAAGCTGTTTGATTCCGCCAGCGTAGCGGGAACCAATCCCTGCTGCCATAATCACCAATGCAGGATTTTGTTGTCCCATCATCTTTGCAAACCTCCAACATTTTATCTACCTAGAATAAAAGCTCCTGATAACCAGGAGCTTTTCTAGAGCCTTTTTCTTATCTCCAACCTAAAAACTTTTTTATTGGAGTACATTCTCCTGGTTCTAGTTCTTCTCCCTGCAAAATGTCTTGAGCTCTTCGCTCCCAATACTCTTTAGATTGTCTTTTTGATTTTTGCTCTAAAACCTGCATCGCTTGCAGCAGTTTTGGAGGCCTTTTATCGACAGAATGCGTATCACTGCCCATCAGATGAATCAAATTATGTTTCATGCCTGCCAGAACAAAAGAAGCTGTATCCTTATCCTTCAGCAGCGCGTCTGCATTGATCTGGGCAAAGGCACCTTTGCTAATCCATTGATAAAGTAGATCCGGTTTATGGCGCAAATACGGATAACGGTCAACATGCGCTAAAATCGGGATCATTCCCTGCAGCTGCATTTCCGATAAAGTTTGTTCCACATGAGGAGGGCACATTTGAAAGGGCAGTTCGACCAGAATCAGCCCTTCAGATGTGAAACATAAATCAACAGCTTCTTCACTGGCCAACCAGCGGGTAAAACGGATCTCCGCTCCCAGATAAAAGCGTATCGGAATTCCTTGTTTTTGAACCGTAGTCATCAGTCGTTCATAAGCCTGCTGCCTTCTCTGCAGAAAGGACTTCAAATCTTCACGTTCATGGTAATAATGAGGAGTGAGAACAATGGTATCGACTCCCTGCTCCTCTTCCATTTTAAGCAGTTGTATCGACTCATCCAATGTCTTAGCCCCGTCGTCAAGTCCTGGTAAAATATGTGTGTGAAAATCAATCATCGTTTTAGACCATTTGAATAATCATAATTGTAATAATAATAGCTTGACTGCTTTGTCTCCTTTACATTCTTCGAGACATCATATTGGTTCAAAACACACCCCAAAATATCCGCGTGTACATTTTCCAGGTTCTGTTTTGCTTTTTTTGCCTGTTTAAAGGTGGCATACTTCTGACGTACAACGAGGATAACGCCCGCATTATACTGGCTTAAAATAGCAGCATCCGTTACCACCGAAACAGGTGGGGTATCACAAATCACATAGTCATACTGTTTTGCTAATAAATCCAGCAGATGCTCCATCTCCTCCGAAGCCAACAACTCTGTTGGGTTTGGGGGAATTGGACCTGCTGTCATCAGGTCAAACTGAAGGTCAGAAAAGGTGGCCACACTATCCTCCAGAGTACTAATCCCACTTAAAACTGTGCTAAGCCCCCTTGTACGGAAGCGTTGTGCACGGAGATATTTATGTAACATCGGCTTTCTCATGTCACAGTCAATCAGGATCACCCTTGTACCATTTTCAGCCAATACTCTAGCCAGATTGATAGAAACGCTGCTCTTCCCTTCTCCTGGAATGGAACTTGTCACAACCAGTTTTTTATATTTATTGTTTCGGAAAATAAAGTTCATGTTGGTCCTCAGTGTCTTATATGCTTCCACATAAGCAAATGGGGACTTGTCCGAGACAATTTCCAGCTTATTTTCATCATGCAGTGTTTTCTTTTGAAAAAGTGTCATTCCCTACACCTTCTTTTTACAACTTTCTGTGGTTGGAATAATTCCAATCGTTACAAGTCCCAATTGTTTTTGAATATCTTCCTCTGACTTAAAAGTGTTGTCCAAAAATGCGATCAATAGAAAAGCACCCGAGGAAATAAATAAACCAATAAAGGCCGCAATAGCAGTATTTTTCAGTTTACTGGGAGATACCGGCACTTCTGAATTGACATACGGTTCCGAAACCACATTCACAGAACCCGCCTCCACCGTGCTGATAATGGCCCCAGGGGCGCGATCAACTATCTCCTGGACAACTTGTAACGCTATTTCAGGGTCCTTATTTTCAACCTGGATGCTCATAACCTGCGTGTCATTAACTGATTCTACTATGATGTTTTTGACAAAACTTTCATAGTCAGCCTCAATATTGAGTTTTTCCATAATAGGATCGATAACTCTTCTGCTTCGAATAATAATCGAATATGTATCCACCAATTTTTGAGCTGAAGTAATCTGGTCGTTAGTCACTGTTGCAGTCTGGTCCTGACGGGTATTCACAATCATGGTTGCCTCTGCCCGATATTTTGGTGTAATCAAAAACATCGTAATCAGCAAGCCTAAAATAGCGCATCCCAATGTAGATAACAAAATCCACAACCAATTTTTTAAAAGGATCTGAAATAATTCCCACAAATCAATTTCAATCTCATCGTCCAGTTGGGTTTGGGTATTATCCATTCCTAAACCTCCTTGTCATTTTTTATAACGTGTTTGACTATCCAGGCAACCAAAAAAGCACCAAATAAAGCACCTACACTGTCCAACAAAACGTCCCTTATTGAGCTGGTACGTCCTGGAACAAAAGCCTGATGCAGTTCATCTAACACAGCAAACAAAACGCAAGAACCCCATGCTATCAGAAAGAAGGGTTTTCTATTCCCCTGCTCTTCCGCCTGATACAAGACCCAGCTTGCCGCACTCAGTCCCCCTAAGATCATATATTCGACAAAATGGGCTATTTTTCTTACTGGAAATATCTCCAAAAACTGCTTTACGAAATCCTGACCGCCCGGTATCCAGCTTACCATTTTCAAAATAAAGTCTTCCACAATACTACTTGTATGAAAAGATTCCGTCCATGGCTGAGCAGAAAAGGCGACAATAAAAATTGCCCACAAGATTAGCAGTAAAAACAACCAACGATATTTTTTCGTCTTCATATTTTATGGCAGAGGAACCTCCACCGGCATTCCCTCCGGTATATCAGTCTGTTCCGGTAGTTTATTTTCCTCTTGTGGAGTAGGCATTTCCAGCTGGGTGGATGTTTCTGGCGGCGGAGTATCTACCGGTTCTTCTATAATTGGCACCGCTTCCTCTGCCGGTTCAGCTGGCTCATCTTGGGGATTTTCTAAATTTTCCAAATATTCCCGATAGAATGGCTGGTTTAAAATACACCGATAAGGCACAACTCCGTGGTGGTCCATCGTCAGCGCATACTGGTGAATTGCCAACCCTCCACACAAGACAAAGGCTAAAAAAACTGCCGTAACAGCAGCGTTTTTCCGGTTTTCTTTTTCCTCCGGATGTTTATCAAACAACGACCACCAACTTGGGAAACTTTCCTTTAAGCAAGTATAGAGCAGCGGTATGGAAAGCGGAAAAGCGAACTCAAAATAAACTGACAGTCGATCCAAGATCGAATGTCTTGTTCCCATTAAAGTAAAGAAAAAGGCAAAGAAGGCATAGTTAACGTACACATAGTTGCTTTTATCCTTCTTCGTTAACTTTGAAGCTCCCAAAAAAACAATTAAGAATTCGATCAACATTGCAACCGCAAACGGCCATTCAAATGTTGCCTGAACATGAACATTGTCCAAATGGTAACCCTGATACCAATACTGTGTAACAAAATTCATGATGCGTTCTGTATTGAAATACAGGATGGCTGTCACAGCACAGTAAATAACAAAAACAATCTTCGTTAACGGAATCAGGTTGATGAAGAAAAAAGGAATCAAAATTAATGCCGATTTATGGAAAGTCGACGCCACCAGGACGATCAACAAATACGGCAAAAACTTTTTCTTTTTCAAGAACGGAATTGCAAACAGGGCAATAACGCCAGCAATCGTTTGCCGGATAAAATTCATCGAACAATAGTACTCACTGAGTAAAATAAAAAGGATGACACTCAGATAAACATTACTCGAATATTTTGCATAATTGATGCAAAATAGCCCGATGATCAGAACACTGGTAACAACAAAAATCATCTGATAATTGCTGCTGAAGAAAGCAACAATCTTTTCCAGCAACATATATCCAGGCTCATAGTGATGGCCAAACAACGAAACATCCGGGTTGTTTAAAACTTCTTCAAACCCTGGCGCGTATGTATAGCTGTAATCATACCCCGTCGAATAACGAAGCGCAGATGTGGTTGCCAAAATAACAAAAACAATCAGCAAAAAGATGAGGTCTTTCTTCCTGTTTTTTCCACCAATTTGAAATAGGCAAGCCAAGATTGCCAAAACCCCAAGTAAAATGTAATATGTTAACACATAAATACCCCTTCTGTTTTGTTTTTAAGCAGACTAAAATATTCTTTTTCATGGAAGTCAGAAAACCGCAACAGTTTATTTTACTATTTTGCAGTCAAAGGCTGGTCAGAAATAATAACATCGCCGCCTACTGGGGTATCAAAATGCAGATAACCGTTTGCATCGATATAGTAGTTTGGCGCAGTCAGGGTGACATAGGTGTTGGTTTCTCTGTTGTAAACGAAGAACTGCAGGTTCTCGACATCGAGATTGCTCAGATCTACTTTAACAGCAACGCCAATGTTCATACCATAGGAACCGTTCTGGCCCAGATGGATTGCTGCGATTTCGTTCTCGAAGAATTTATTGAAGACGTCGGTCGCAACTTTGGTGCTTTCCTCATCAACGCTTGCGCTCAGATCAATTGTACCAGTCAGGTTTGCAGCCTGTGCCGGATCGATATAGAGGCGAGCAATAACTCTGTTGCCCTCTACCTGGTCGGCATGGATGGTGGCTGCAACACCAGACTGCTCAGCCTGTGCTGCAACTTCTTTGAGGGTATCCGCATCGATAGTTTTTGCGTTGCGTACTTCAACAGTAGCTGTGCTATTTCCGCTTCTTACTGCAGAAGAAATGGAGCTGCTGACTTTGGAAGTGGTCAGCTGAGTTTCTGCTTTCTCTGTAGTAGAAGTGGAAGTCTGTGTTCTATCAGAAGAACTGCTTGTGGTTGTGCTTGGACGGTAGTCATCCCGATCAATGGTATCGCTTGCATAGCCTGTGGCTGCAAAGCTTGGAACAGAAAGGGCGACACACAGTGCCAGAGCTGCCATGCCAGATGTTAATTTACGCATGGTTATCTTCCTCCTTTGATTGCGATTTTCCGTTCACTCCATGAAAAAGAATATTTTAGTCTGCTTACTCGGCTCCTTTTCCTGACAAAATTACCTTGAAGGTCAGGAGGATTAAGCGAAAATCCAACAGGATACTTCGCTCCTTTATGTATTTCAGATCCAACTCCACCCATTCGTCAAAGGTGGTTTCCTCTCCTTTTTGGATCTGCCAATAACAGGTCAATCCAGGAACAACCAGGAGACGCTGTTTTTGATAAGAATTATACTGCTCTACCTCATTTGGCAGAGGAGGACGGGGGCCAACAATGCTCATATCCCCTTTGATAATATTGACTAGCTGAGGCAGTTCATCGATACAGGTCTTGCGAATGAATTTTCCTATTTTTGTAACACGCGGATCATCCCTGATCTTGAAAACCGGTCCATCTCGCTCATTCAGCTTCTGCAAATCCCTCAGTCTTTCATCCGCATCCACACACATGCTGCGAAATTTATACAGTTTAAAGGCTCGTCCATCTTTACCGATTCTGGTCTGGCTATAAATAACAGGCCCCTTATCTTCCAGATAGATCAAAATTGCAATTACCAACAACAATGGGGATAAAACTACCAAAGCAGCAGCACTAAGACAGATGTCAAAAAATCGCTTAATCTTCTCATATCTATTCTGATTAGCGATATTTATAAGTTGCATATTCACTACTTCCAGTTCCTTTCCAGTCATTTTTCTCTCCCTTTAAGACTCTATTTGTGCATATTGCACAAAGAAAAAGGCGTACGCCTTTTTCTTTGATATCTAACTGTAGAATGGATTTCCTGTTAACCCTGTAGAAGCAGCTTACAATCTGTCTTTTTCTGAATAGCCGTTTTGCATAAGCGCCGCTTACGCTTCCCCCCAGGGGATCATTTCTAATTTTTTACCTCTATTTAGTAACTGCTTCAGTATCTTCAATCATATCTTTCTTCATCTTTCTTTTCAATATGTGACAAATATTGTGACACCTTTTTTCTAAATTGCGACGGAACATCCCTCCGTTTTACATTCTTGCCCTCCCCTGTTTTTCAACATCCACCCCCCAAATGCCGCCACGCAGAAGAACAGCCTCACCATAAAAAAAGCCCGGCAAAACGATCCTTCCAGACCGCTTGCCGGGCTTCCCACAAGGTCAAATTTTTCGGTTGTACACCAACATTTCCTCCTGTGCGGCGCTCTTTTTCCGGTTTTGTCATATCAAGGCTCCCCTAATTGGTGTAAAACTGGTGTCAAATCGCTCGATCCAACCCCTGCTTCGTTGGATTTTTGGCTTAACCATGCGGTTTTCTAGCCCCTCAAATCTTCTGTACGTTTTCGCCCAAGAATCAATCCCGTTCTCATGCGGTTTTCATAAAAATTTTGCCAAAGATTGTGTTCCCGCACAAAGTATGATAGAATAAAACTGTATTCCACAGACAGAAAGGAAGTCTTTTCAGATGAAATGCAATATAAAAAAGGGCGTCACCTCCAGCGCTCTGTATCAGGCGGACCTGGACTGCATCCAGGAGGGACTGGATCTTTTGGAAAAGGACATCCAGGATTTTCTGGCACGCAAAAATTTTAAAGAGGTCAGCGAGGAAAACGCCAACCAGAACCTCGGCCACATCGAGTCGGTGAGAAAGAAACTGGAGGACAGCCGCCAGTCCTTTAGCTTAAATGAGCTCAAGGTCATCTACATCGGCCTCAATTTCCTGCGGGACGACCTGGGCGCACCGGCCGAGCAGCGCAGCGAGAAAAACCGCAGCCTGACCGACCGTCAGGTCATGGACAAAAAGCAGGATGTGCGCAACGCTCACCAGAAAATAACCGCGGTGTTCACCCGGATGGGCGTGGACATTCAGGCCACACTGCGCGGATTTTAACATTTCTTTTGCCGGTTTTTCGGTTTAGGGATTGTGTATTTTCCCAAAAAAGAGTATAATGAAGGGCGTAAAAATCCGTTTTCCCCTTCATTTGGAAACGGACGCTAAAGGAAAGGAATGTATCGACATGAAAGCAACCGATATCGTAAACAAAGTAGAACTGGACGTCACCTATGACAGCCTGATCGAACTGATGAGAGCGGGCCGCCAGGTAGACTTTGTGCTGCCGGCTCCGGAGACCGACGGCGACGGCTATCTGACCTGGGACACCGAGTACTGGACCACCGTTGACAACAAGCGCTTCATCCGCACCTATTCGCTTAACGGCCGCGTCCTGCGCGACTCCACCACCCACAACATCTACGACCTGCAGAACGACTTTAAGCCGGAGAAAGCAGCGCAGATTCGCATCAGCTAACCCCGGGATTTTCCCCGCAAAACCCACAAGGCGAACGGCCAAAAATGGCCGTTCGCCTTTTTTGTACAGCTTTCAAAATTTGTTTAAAACTGTGCTATACCAAATACACATCTTTGGTATATACTGTAGATACAGTCAAAGGAAAGGAGGACGCCGGACCAAAAAACAGTTCTGATCGCAATTTCTTTTTTGATATATTTTTTCTTCATCGGTTCTTTTTCGAAAAATAGAACAACTGTTAGCCCATTATGTGGACGGAATACCGGCATAATGGGCGGGGCAGACCAACTACAATCCAAACCCTTCGGTTTGTTTTTATAAAGAAGCCCGCTTTGGGGCTTCACCAATGATTTTTGATAACCTCTTATCACTTCTTTTTTTCTTCATAATACTCTCCTAAATAAAGGCCTGCACCTCTCCGGTGTGGGTCTTTATTCCTGTTTGGAGGGCGCAAAAAAATCCGGCAGGAGCCTTCTCCCGCCGGATTTTGCCGCTTGATTTTTTTATTTCACCTTTTTGGCCGGTGTCTGGGTAAAGTCAAATTTGGCAAGGTAGGACAGCGGATAGAACATCCGCATCTTCTCCTGCAGGGCCGCGGCGGACGGAATCACAATCTCCTCCCCGTCGTTCCAACGAACACGAAGGGTGACATC